>Ga0208118_100047_pt1 | contig 75530 bp, 73 predicted proteins | sample LakWasMet34_HOW6_2_FD_183876 | JGI IMG/M metagenome (GOLD analysis project Ga0208118, IMG submission 183876) | Freshwater sediment methanotrophic microbial communities from Lake Washington under simulated oxygen tension - Sediment Metagenome... | ecosystem: Environmental > Aquatic > Freshwater >... | reverse complement strand
CGGAAAACGCGCGGCTGTGATTCAAACCTTGCTCGGCACGGCCAAGCTCAACGGCCTCGATCCTTCGGCCTGGCTAAAAGACACCCTCGAAAAACTGCCTACCTGGCCTAACAGCCGTATCGACGAATTACTGCCTTTCGGCAAATCACATTAAATCACGCCCCCATCAACCTCGCTATGTGGTAGGGTTGGACGCTTACGAAGCACTGCAACTCCTGTTCGCGGCCATTCAGACAAACATCACCAGCAATGATCAGGACATCACCGTTCGGAACATCGATAGAATTGGTCTGGCAGTGTGTGTCGGATAGACAGACGATGCGCATGCCCTTACTGGGTGTTGCGATCTCATGCGCTTCATGTTTTAAAGGCTGTCGAAATCGATGGTTTTTTCGATGCATGTGCATGACTCTCTTCTCGTGTTGAGCGGAGCATGAACATCACTGTAGTAAAGATTTTTCGAAATTCAGGAAAAATAGGATACCAACACTGAGGTCACGCCCCAGTTGTATAGTTGGGGTGACGATCAGACGGAAGGCGTGGTCGGGGTAATCGGGCGCAGGATGGCATGTGCATGATCAATACGACTGTTTGCAGTAGTCATGATGCCCTCCAGCTTAGTGATGATTGAAATTTTTAGTCAGGCGGATCTTGCGATCAAAGCCCTTAAATTGAATTATCTTGCCTTTTTTCATGAAACGCAATGAATTTTGCTAAGAATGAGTTGAATCGTCAGCTAGCGCTGCTGCTCGACTTTGGCTTTAAATGTTGGCGAATGTTTTTCTTTTCATTTGCATAGACATCTTCTGCTCCGTTTTATCGTCCTTCTGGAAATTCAAGTAGGTGTTCTACTTAACCATCTGTTCAATTTTTCGGCAACACCTCTCTTCTCTCGGCTGCCGATGTCGAGAACAAATACGGCCTGAGCCAGAGCGATTTCTACCAGATGTTCGCCTATGGGCATCGCTATCTGTCCGGCGAGGGCGACATGATCCTGATTTATCCGAAGGTTGAACGTGGCCTATGGAAGGGAATTATTAAGTCAGACTTTTGTCTTTTGAATTGAGGTTCTTTACAGGAGAAACCAAAATGAAAATGCCAAAAATCGATAAAGTAATGGTAGGCGAAGCTCTGGTCGGTGAAGGTAATGAAATGGCTCACGTTGATTTGGTGATGGGGCCGCGCGGCAGCGCCGCAGAAATTGCATTTTGTAACACGCTGACCAATCAGAAACGGGGTGATAATGCCTTACTGGCATTGGTCGCGCCCAATCTTATGGCTAAGCCCAATACTTTACTGTTCAACAAAGTTGAAATGAAAAACGAGAAGCAGGTAAACCAAATGTTCGGGCCTGCAGAACGCGGCGTGGCCAAGGCTGTGGTCGATAGTGTCAAAGAGGGAGTCATACCGATAGAAGAAGCCGACGATGTATTTATCTGCGTGGGCATCTATATTCACTGGGATGCCAAGGACAATAATAAAATCCAGGACTGGAACTATGAAGCCACAAAGCTAGCGATCAAACGCGCTGTCGATGGAAAACCGACACCTGTCGAAGTGATTTCCCAAGAAGACGTGATGCATCACCCACTCGCAGCCCACGATTAAATAACTTGGCACGCGATTCAGGATGCTTTCCGTGCCGGAGAATGCTCAATGAGATGGAATGCGTAAGAGAACTCTGATGACCTTGGCTGATTATTCGCTACCTTGTAGGAGGTAATATGTGGACTAAATTGATTGATATTGTCGAAACAAGATGGCACGAAAGCCTGACTCCAAAACATCATTTAGCGAAAGCTATTAATATTCTTTATGGGTCTATGTACAACTGCCATCTCGCTTTTTAGTATTTTGAGAATGACCAAAATGAGCGGAATTTTGCTAATTTTGCTTTTGCTATCGATGGAATGATTTCAACGCTCAAGAACTTACGCCCCACATTGAAAATCTTTGATCAAGAACTCGCTGATCGATTGAACAATTATGCTATGGGCGCAGACCGGATCGCCGCCATGAGTCATCCACGAAATCTTGTAAAGTCGCAAATCAGATTTCTTAGGGAGCTCGTTCATCAGGAATCCAACATTATTGGGCTTCCAGAAGAAGATTTCACGGCATTTACGGGCGCCAAAGATCAGTTGAGCCAATTCATTAGCACAAATCTCACGATGACTGAAATTTTTGAGCAGCCATGAAATAATCTCATACGATCGACATGCAGGCCGGGAAAAAAAGGCGGCGTTACCGGCCCCTAAAACCCCATCAAGCAACCGCACCTCTGTCAGAAACAACCGGGAGTCTTTCGGCATCGCCTCGTCTCTCTTCATACGCAGCACAACATCGGGCTTCACGATTAGCAGCAGTAATGCCAGCAGAGCCGCGACGGTGGTAACGCTTTCGGCCGTCTGCATTCCAAAACCGATGTAATTGCCCGCGGGTGTGGCGCAGACGAGATGGTGCGCCCCGTACACCACGAAAAAGTGCTGCGCCCAAATCGTTAAAGGGCCGATCAGAGCGACCAGCACGGTGCCAACGGCTTGTTTGGAAGAGGGGGGAGGCGATGCCCGCATCATAAAATCATTCTCGGAAAGCCATGAATCACCACGAGCCCGACAAGCGCTTGCGCCGTCGTGTAATAAACCAGCAAGGCGGTGTTTTCAAGGGTAGCGCAACGTACTCGGTCGAGCTTGCCGGTAAAGTGCCGAGCGATCACGAACAACGACATAATCAGCACGGTAAAAACGAGCTGTCCGGTTAATCTGTTTCGAGAGGAGAATTCGACATCGGCGCAGGGCTCGAAACTATGGCGTAGGCAGATGCGTGCGCGTGAGACGCGCCCGTAGGGTCGCGGCATAGGTTCGCCCCACCCGTATTTCCGAGCCATCAGTGAGAATTGCGATGAGCGTGGAAAAAGGTGCCTGTTTGATGCGAACGATCGTACTGCGGCGCACGATGGTACTGCGGTGGATGCGCACAAAGTCGGCCGGGTCGAGACGCCGTTCAAGCGAGGCGAGGCTTTCTTGGTAAAGGTAGTCTGCCCCCGCGGTATGAATGCGCACGTAATCGCGTTCTGCCTGGAAGCGGATAATGTTTTCCGGCGCGATGCGTACAAACGCGCCGCGGACCTTCACCCAAAATTCGCTTGCCCACTTGGGCTGTTCATTCAAGGCCCGCTTGAGCGAGACGATGGTTTCCTGTAGCTCGACGATCCGGTCTGCCTGAAGACGCGACGCAGCGGCGCATCGCGCTCGTTCCATGGCCATGCAGAACCGGCCAGGCTCAATGGGCTTAGTGATGTAGTCCACGGCATTGGCCTCGAAGGCGCGCAACGCGTGATGATCGAACGCAGTCACGAAAACGGCGACGGGCGGCGCTGGCCCCAGCCTTTCCAGCACATCGAAGCCGCTTCCGCCGGGCATCTGAATGTCGAGGAGCAGAATGTCGGGCTGAGTTTTTCCTATCATGCGGCAGGCTTCGCCCACATCGCCAGCCTCTTCGATTCGGCCGACCCAGTCTATCTTGCCCAAAAGGCGCGTCAGCCTGCGCCGGGAGAGCGGCTCGTCGTCGACCACGAGAACGGCAAGCCCCGTCATGAGAGCCTCCAAGGTATGTCGAGGGAGGAGCGGTAGCGGCCGGACGAAAACTGGCTGTCACGCTGGAATCGGGCTCTCAGGCGCTCCACCACGTTGTGCAGCTCCACGCCCATGCCGGGTGGACGGCCCCTCTCCGTATCGCACGGCGGTATGTTGTTTTCCGCCAGCCCCCGCAGACTGTCGGCTTCTCGGTACGCCTTGAGCACGAATTTAAGCGGCGCTGACTCCAGCGGTTTGGTATGGATGAAATAGCCCAATAGGCTGTCGGCGATGAACATGCAGGTCCAATAGATCAGGCTGAGGCGCAATGTTGCCCTGCGTACGGCGGCTGCGAAATCGGTCATGTCTGGCATGCTCATGTTGTCATCACCTGGTTCATGGGCGCATTTTACCGCGTTTAGAGAGGAGGCGGCGCGTTCTTCGTCAGCCCCAAATCGCCGTTCGCAGATTTTTTTGCTATTCAACGGCGGCCTCCTGAGGGTTGGCAGGAAAAGGATAAAGTGAGGCCGCCTAGTCGTTTACCATTCATAACGTCAGCCGTGCGTGGACGTATTCAGCATGGCCTGTTGATAAATTTTTCTCATGTACAGATCAATTAATACTTTAAATTAAGGAGAAATTATGATTGGTGTAAAAACCCTGGTGTTGGTCGCGATAAGCCTGATAGCCTGGCATGTGCAGGCGGCGGAAACTCAACTGAATAGCGTGGAGCGTTTCACCGATATTGGTGGAGACCAGGTAAAGTGGGAACAAGGCACCCTTTTCTCCGATACGAATGGTTTCATACCGATTACCAGCTCGAACCATGCGTTATCGATTTTTAAGCTGACGCCCGAAGTGCTGGCGTCGGTTTCCGGCAAACTCGTGATGGAGCTGGCGACCTGGACGTTGTTCTCGAACGGTCTCGATTTAAGCAAGTTTCAACGTTCTTCGGAAACCTATTCGATCAATGACGTACCTTATGTCATCGTCAACCTAAAAGGGGCAGTTCCGCCCACGCCGATTGGAAGCGGCGAGGAAGTGCTGAAACTCAATACTTCGGGCACGGTCTACTGCAGCGGTGCTCAGCCGCGGAAGTTCAGTTCGCGCAATGACGTCGACCTGTGGCTTCATGTAGACGGTGAAACCTCCGCAAAACTCTATAGGGATGAGGCGCTCACGTCAGTCGTCGCCGAACTCAACGTCAATAGCCTGCCGATATCGGCCAAGAAGGCCTCGTTTAGCGCCTTTTCCGGAGATGCCGGAAATCACATCGCGATACTTGGAGCCTATATGCTTGACGCGGACGGGGCGATCAAATCGTTAAAAGCGACGCTGATCCAAAGGTCTGTGATTGACGCTTGTTACTCGACAGCGTCTGTTACCGGAAAGCGTATTAATTAAGGGGAAACTCAACGGGTCGAGTAGCCTGAAGGAATCAAGCCTTCAGGCTCTCTCACGCAACGGTACGCAAATCTCTCGATTTATCGTCCAGCCATTCCAGCGAAGGTGATTTGCCAATGCACGACCCTGGAGTTTGTTTGGCGTTCACGTCTGGATGCGAACCGGATCGCTATTGCGGAAGAACCTCACGAATTGCCGAAATAATCGCCTCGGGTTTTTCCAGCGGAATGCCATGTCCACTGTCAACCCATATTTGTTTACTGCCGGGATAAAGGCGTGCAATGTCCTTGCGTTTTTTGTTGGCGTCATCGGCCAACGTGGACTTTTCCTTCATGGGTTGCAACGTGCTTAATATGACCACGGGTTTTCCGGTGAAGGTTGCTAGTCGCAAGACTTCCTCACCCGTAACATTGATTGCATTTATCTCTTTTTTTACCGCGGACGAAGTCGCCACGGCGAACAAGACCCGCAGCCAGGCAGGCCAGTTCTCGGAGGAACCAGCGCCTTTGAGTTGTTCAGGATGAGTAGAGTCAACCAGAACGAGAGCGCTTACTTCGTCAGGGTAGCGCCGAGCAAACAGCTGCATGTATAAACCGCCCAATGAATGTCCCACCAGAACATAAGGAGGTTTTAAATCCTTGCTTTTCAGGAGCGAGCGCAATTCATCGACTATGTGCGTACCGTCACGCGGCGTTGATACAGGATCGCTTTCCCGTAACCGGGTCGATCATAGGCAAAAGCGGTAGTGTTTTTCCCGACCTCCGGAAAAACCCTCGCCCACCAATCCATCGCCCCGCCGAGGCCATTTTCAAAGACGACCGTCTTGTCTCCGTTTTGGGTCAGCGCGTACTCAACGCGTCGATTGTCGATTTGAGCGGTGGCCTTATCTGGTAACGACGCACAACCGGACGCCAGCTTCGCCAGCAACAAGAAAATGGTAAATCTATTCATTGGTCATTGCTCCATTTCCACCCGCAACATCTGATTGTGGCCATGAACGCAATCTTGATGGCCTCATACAACAGATAGAAAACAATCATGTTAGTCTTCTAAAAGACGATCACGGTTGTTTGGATTAAGGACAACGAATCGCCATTCCATCATTTTCTATCCGTACTGGCGGCTTCACGCTTATAGTTTTCGTACGATGTGTTTGTCTTATTTAAGCACTTTTCACGGTCGCCTTGGTCAGGAAGGAGTAGGCACTGGTTACGTTGGTAGGACTGTCCAGTCGCATAAAGCTGTTGCGAAGTGCAGCCGCAACACAAGCCAATAATGGCAAATAGAATACCAGCGAGTCTCTGTGTCAAAGCAAATGCCTTTAATTGGTCTAAATCTAAAGACCGATTAGTTTAACTAATCGGCAACTCTACGGCCAACAACTTCCTGGGCAGTAAGCAGCATCCCATGATCCCGATGACGGGATGTACGGTTAAAAAACGTATTTCTTGCATGCCAAATGGCGAGCGCAGGGCGGTTGATTGATCGCACAATCGGCTCTTTCAATGTCTTGAGCCATCCCAATTTCATCTTGGCCGACAGGCCGTGACATGCTTTGATTACATTGTAGAAGCACATGTTTGCAAATTCTCTTCAATTTCTTTCAATCGTCGCGATGAGACTGCGGATGAGAATAAAATCTGCAAATAGCGATAATTCAACGACGAAATGCACCCGAAAAAATGCTGGAGTAGGAGATAATGCAAACATGAACCCATCCAATAATATTGCCAAAGACGCAACAGAATCCTGCGGAGTCACGCAGGCCGCGCTACGGCTCAATCTGCTGTACTGGCTTTGTATGTTTGTAGCGGACAGTATTTTGGGATATTTCATCAACATCGACCCGATCGAGTCCGCCCCACTCAAAGTCGTGCTATTCGGAATAAGTGCGGTAATGACCTACCTGATGGCGAGGCTGTTGATTCGCGTGCGCCATAAACTGGCCTTTCTGCAAAAAGCGCTGCTCTGCTTTCTGATGGCGGCAGTCATGGCTCCAATTTATACGGCAATCGACTTCATCAACTACGTCATTTGCCAGTATCCCAAAACCGTTACCTTCGACCCGCTTTACTCCGGTTACACACTGATTGAAGGGGCCTCTATGCTGTTCGGATGGAGCTGCTTATTTGTCGCAGTACTCGACAATTTTGAAGTGCTCGAACGTGAACGACTACTGGAAATCGCACGTAAAGAAGCGCTTGCCGCGCAAATGCAAGCACTGCGCTACCAGATCAATCCGCATTTTCTGTTCAACACACTCAATTCCATTGCCGGATTGATTGAAGAGGGCGCCTCCACACGTGCCGAGCGCATGGTGCTTTCGCTCTCGACGTTTATGCGCACCACACTCTCTCTCGACCCAATGCACGATGTATCGCTCGCCGATGAAATCGCCCTCCAGGAAGAGTATTTGGAGATTGAACGCGAGCGATTCTCCGACCGTATGACATTCAGAGTCGACATGCCGGATAACGTGCGCAACGCGCTCGTGCCAAGCCTCATCCTCCAACCATTGATTGAAAATGCCATCAAGCACGGAGTCGGTGCCACAACCGGCTCTGTCGAAATTGTACTCCGCGCCTATCGCACTGCCGATCGCTTGCATATTGCCGTGGAAAACGACATGCCGCGCGATAACGCAAAAGTAAACCGCCTTCCTGGCATGGGTGTCGGACTGCGCAACGTCGAAGAACGCTTGCGCGCCAGATTTCAAGAAGATGCACACTTTTCAGTCGGATGTATTTCGCTTGGCCGTTACCTCGCTGCCATGGATCTACCCTGGAGGAAAGTATGATGGGTATCATCGTCCTCGTTGTGGATGACGGATCGCTCGCCCGGAGTTAAGTCGTCAGTCAGCGCTGCTATGCGACTTTGACTTTAAATGCCGGTGGATGTTTTTCTTTACATTTTCATAGGCATCTTCTACTCCGTTTTATCGTTCTTCTGGGCATTCAAATTAGTAGGCGTTTTAGTTAACTGGTTGCTCAATTTTTCGGTACTACCTCTTTAGCCTTTGGTTGTTCATCTTCAGATAACTCTAAGGTAATAACGGCCATAATCAACTATTATTTAACTGCTATCGTAGAAATACTTTAGCGGCTAGAGCTAATTGCATTCTTCCCTTAGGAGTGTAAAATTGCCAGCGGCTGCTATTAACCGAGCTCTTTATCCTTTATGATAGAGAAGGTGAATGGTGGTCAATCTGTAACACTAACATCTCCGCCGCCTAGTCATGCGACGGAAGGTCGGGAGTTTCTTGGGTCTTACGCCGCCTTGCGTCATGAGGACCCATTAAACCACACGATCAGAACCAGCATCCGATTCACTTCGGAGAACGGAGAAATACCCAGCATAGCCAATTGAAACCACTCCATGGACAGCTGGTGTTGATAGTGAAGGCTGAGGTTGCGAAGACCCCAAGAGCCCACCCTAAACTCAAATTAGGTTATCGCCCCCCATAACCATCACTTTTAAGAAGCCCTGCGTCGGAGTCAAATCTTTCGCAGGCACTTAGTCTTTTAAATTTACCTTGTTTACGGACATGTGGATTGAAGAGAAAATAGAAAAAGGCTCTATATGGCTTTCAAGGTTTTTTTAACCAAAACAGAATGTAACGTTCGAATGGACTTCACAAAAGTCGTCGCCATCCTTGTCACTGGCGTATTCTCCGGTCGAATGGTTGATTGTCTTGTGTTAGTAGCCCCGGGCTTCTAGGTGATCATAAATGCTGTACTCATCGGTGTATACCAACGTTCCCACTGCCTCGCTATCAAACCCATGAAGCACAGACACAACACCCAAACGGACAACGGCTGGTGGTGACCTGCCAGCACGGTGCCTGTCAAGTCGTCGAAACGCTTGTTGCACGCTTTGCACTGATAGCGTTGGCCGTGGCGGTTGCGGCTCAGCAAAGCCGATCGTTTGATCGTTGCCGCAATGGGGCAAGTGATGCCTTCTTGCCCGCGTAGTTTCCGGGTAGCCGCATAACATTTGGGCTCCACCGGCCAAGTGTTTAATTGTCATGATTGCAGTTTCCATCAGGACATCTTATTAAAAGACCCGGAAATCCATATATAGCCAAGAAATTTATTTAATGCTTGATTTATGCAATAACGCCATCAAAGTATTAAGGCTAATGGGTGTTCGGCCATTTAACTTATATTTATATAGTAAACTCAAGAGGTAAAAATGTCAGGTTCTGGTGGTGGCGGCTACAGTGGTGAATTTGAACCGTATAGCTCATGCAATACTTTGGTTATTGATACTCAGTTAAGTTCTCCCAAAGACAATGTAGTCGACGCGATTAATGTTGGAGATCTATTGGCGGTTGATGTGCAAACAGTTAATTCACAGGCGGTAGTAGTTGTTTTTCATAATGGTCAAATTGCCGGAGGAATTGCTGCGCCTCAAGTTCAAAGACTCAGGGAATGCATATCACAGGGTACAACCTATACCGCACATGTAATGAGTAAAAATGATGGGCAAGTGCGTATCCGCATAAAGCCAAACCAATTCGGAGCGTAGTGGTGCTACATATTGTTGGTGGCGTATATCGGGAATATTGTATGCATCCTTTTTGGCAGGAGGTCTTTGGATCAGGAGGAAGAGCTTCTTCTGTAATTGCAAGACTTGGTGGTCAATCTACACTCCACAGTTATTTGGAGAGATCAGATTTGGATATTCTCCAAAGTCGAGCTGCTTTAGAAGGCTTTTGTTTGGATATTACTGAGGTAGAAAAAGGCGTAAGTTTCAGTTATCAACATGGGCTTTCTGTGCCAATAATTCACTCGCCTTCTAAAAAATACGAACCACTAACTGTCTGTGAGGAAAAGATAATTCGATTTGGAATGATTGAAGGTAGCGGTATTGTCGATGCCGATTACGCTATCTATGATCCACAAAATGTTTGTGTTCCCGAACCCTTTCATTGCAACGGTTCTAAAGCGAATCATCTGGCTATTGTGCTTAATCGATATGAAGCCTCTATTTTTACTGGTTTAATTAATTCATCGCCGGAACAAATGGCAGCTAATATCGCTAGAATTTCTGATGCGGAAGTTGTAGTAATTAAAATGGGAGCTGAAGGCGCTCTTGTCTATGATAACGGCGTTGTTTCACGTATCCCTGCATTTAAAACTGATCATGTTTGGAAACTTGGCTCAGGTGATAGTTTTGTAGCATTTTTTGGGTATTTTTGGATGGTAAAGCAGTTGTCTGCACCAGAGGCTGCCAGTGTGGCTTCAAAAGCTACTGCTTACTACTGTGCAACTCAAGGATTTCCTACGTCCAAGCGACTGGCAGAGTTCTCGTCTCCTGCAATTATTCCCTCTAATAGGTTTCTGGCGGGCTATCAGCCAACAGTTTATCTTGCCGGGCCATTTTTTACTTTGGCTGAACTGTGGCTTGTTGAACAAGCGAGAACCAATCTTTTAGAAATGGGACTAAAGGTTTTCTCTCCTTACCATGATGTGGGGCATGGCTCGGCAGAGGATGTTGTCGAATTAGATTTAAAAGCTATTAGAGAGTGTGATGTTGTTTTTGCAATTGGTGATGGCCTTGATGCCGGGACAGTTTATGAAGTTGGCTATGCACGGTCAATTCAAAAGCCTGTTATTTTCTACTCTGAAAATGAATCAGATGAAGATAAAAAAATGATGCTCGGTTCTGGGTGCATTCTTTGCACTGATTATGTCACTGCAATCTACAAAGCCCTTTGGATTGCCTTAGAACAATGACATATGAGGTCAGCACTATTACTTTCTGGAGGAATGGATTCTTTAACTCTTGCATGGTGGAAACGTCCTGATATAGCATTTACTGTGAATTATGGGCAGATTGCTGCTGATGCTGAAATTGCTGCTTCAGTAGCAATTTGTAAGCGTTTAAATATTCCTCATTATGTGATAGAAGTTGATTGTCGAGCTCTGGGATCTGGCGATATGGCTGGTGGCAATGTCAATCTCCATGCTCCGACTACCGACTGGTGGCCGTATAGAAATCAGTTGTTAATTACATTGACGGCTATGAGAGCTATCGAACTAAATATTGATACTCTATGGATCGGTACTGTTCGGACCGATGATAGTCATCAAGATGGAAAGAAAGAATTCATTAAGGCCATTTCATATCTCATGGCCTATCAAGAAGGAGGAATGGTTATTGATGCTCCAGCTATTAATTTGTCGACAAGCGAGCTAATACGCTTATCTGGTATTCCGAGTGGTTATCTTGCATGGGCTCATAGTTGCCATAAAGCAAACGTGGCTTGTGGATGCTGCCGTGGATGTAACAAGTACTATAAGGTTTTTGAAGAGCTTGGATATGACTTGGATCGATCTAGGTATTCCTGTTCCTCTTGAGTGCCCTGTGCCATATCAACCATATGAATGGCCTATGCAAGATATTCAATATCTTGTCACTCCTTCTGAGCTGATTCTCCCAAGTTTCGAAAAAGTTGTTTCAATGCGTCGGACAAGGCGCTCATTCGGCTACTTGAGCCGAAATAAATTAGCTGAATTTCTTTGGTTGTCATGCCGAACTATTGCAAAAGCTAATAGCAGTTTAGGATTCCCGATTACGCAACACCCAACACCTTCTTCTGGAGCAATTCATCCAACTCATCTAATATTGGGTAATCAAAGTGATTCTTGGGTACGATATGATCCAGGTGAGCATGCACTTGCTACATTAGGGGAATTAAATACTAGGTTATCTGGATTATGGGGTGCTATTGATGAGGTTATTGATCCACAGAGTGGCACCGTTCTTCTGTTGTTGGCAGAGCCAGGCAAAATCAACGCCAAATACAAGTATGGTAATAGCCTTGTTTGGCGTGATTCAGGTGTGATCATTGGGCATATGGCATTAGTTGCCGAAGCACTGAATCTCAACTTTTGTCCGCTTGGCATTACCGGAGAGCCATGGGCTAGTGCTCTAACTGAACAGCAAATTTTCGTGGGTGTCGGAGTGATGTTGCTTGGTTCGAGACCGGGTATTTGAGGTTTGGGTTGCTTCCAGGTTTTTCAAAGCTTGGCGTACGGTATGCGGCGAGGACATCATTTCATACCAAATAACAGCATCAAGCTCAGAGGGTTTAACATTCAAACCATAACTAAAGGCAATAAATTGCTCTTCTAGTTCAAGATAATGTCGCTCGACTGTCAGTTTTGGTGTAAAAAAGCCTCCAAGTTGTCCAGCTCGAAGAAGGTGTATATCAAGGATAGCTACATCATCAGCATCAAGCCAGTTACGTGCAATCCAAGATGCAGTTTTGTAGCCGATGCCAGGCACATCAATCAGCCAATTTCTCAGTGCTTTTCCTGAGTCGAAGGGGGCTGGTTCGCGATTAACCTTAGTTAGTGCCGCAGATAAATATTTGGCTTTCTGCTTTGCAAATCGGTAGCGAATGGTTTTTTTCCCGTGTTGAATTGGTTCGCTTAGCCATTCAAGGAGATTGGATTCATTAATTGATTTTGTATCAAATACCCCTTTCTGTTTTAAATGTTCAAATGCAGCAATGCCGATTGCAGCGGGAATTCCATGTCCGCCAAGTAAACAGGCGCCGATCTCTTCGGACAAGGTTTTGCCTAGTCGATATCGAATTTGACTGCCTTGAATCCGGCGAGCGAGAATCTGATATTTCCAATAAGCTGGCGAAGGGAAGGCAAAAGCTGCTCCCCATTTTACTCCGGGTATAACATCCTCTGTTTCGTGCGGGAGATCGATGTTAATCATAGTAGAGCCATTCCAGACGAAGCAGCGTTGCATTATGAGTTCTCCTGTGGATTATTGTCATAGGTAGCCATTAACCATTCAATCAACTCGTTTCGCTCGATTGAATTCATGTCCTGAATGCGCTGCCTCAATCTTTGTTGTCGCCGTTTAATAGTTTGCCGTTCTCTAAAATTGGCTCCTAGGTATGCGGCATCATGAAGTTGATGCGGTGGTTTAAAATTTAACCATACAAATTCCTGACGTATACCTGTCCATGTTTTTGCGTTGAAAGTTTCCTTTCGCCATCCGGAAAGCATGTCGTTATAAAGTTCATTGTCATAACCAGAAATGAGCACCATGCATGGTGAGCTCATGAGGATCTTCAAAAGCCGCTCGTGATCAGCATCTGTATATTCGAATGTATATACCCTGGCTCGCCGGCGTGTCGAGCAAACATAAGGAGGGTCGGCATAAATAAGCTCGTTGCCATCAAATTTATACTGTCCAAGATAATCGGCGGCGTCAGCATGAATTAGCTGGCATATATCTGGATACTGTTGAATCCATGTGGAAATGACCTTTATGTCTTGATCAATTCCAATGCTTTGTTTAGCAGGGGATTTGTTTCTCATTACAGCTCCACCGCCTAAGTGCGACTCTATGTAAGTTTCATGTGGAGGCATTAAATTTATTAAGTGCTGAAAACACTTTCCTTTCCCACCTGGATATTTCATGAGGCTTATCATCGTCAAAAATGACGATGATGTCAAGACGGAAAATTGCAAGTAGGTACTTAGATCCTCAGTAAGCGCTCTTTAAAGGACGCACTTTAAAGAGCGCTTATGATCGAATCCAGCTTTGCCACGTTTGCTACCGGACGACTCTCACCAAGAACTGCGTATCGCGGAACACACTGTTGGGACTGGTCTTCCAACGCCACCACCCATATCTGTGCCGGACTCTCGATCAAGATAGGCATTGCAACAGTTCCGCTAACCAGATCGCCGGTGTTGAATCAGGCAGTTCCAGGCGATGACCTTGGGTTATAGGTAAAGACAATGGCCTCAATAACAGCAGGTTTAATCTGCATCGGTATCAAAGCCGTCGAATCCAACTTGGGTGATTTGCGATAGTCGCTCAGACGTACCGTGAAAGTACGGACATTGAGTTGCTGTTCTGCGCAATACTCGGCTTGCGACAGGCCACTGCGTTGACATGCCTCAATATGCTGACGCCATTTCGTTGTGACGGCCATGCTAAAACTCCTGATCAAAAAATGACAGGATGCCACAGGCAAAACTATTTTATAGGTGGCTCGGATGAATGCTTACATCTGGGGCGCCGAAGGCTATAGCTGTTCGACTTCATGGATGCAGGAGATAGATCGCGTCGGGAATACGCGATCGAGGGCTGAGATGCCCAAAACAAGCTTTCGCAAAAATAGCGACTCCCCGTAAATCAATGCATTTCTATAGAAATGAAGAAAAACTTCTGCTACCCTTTGTTATTAGTGCAATTATTATGTATGTTAGGTGGATTATGAAGAATTTGCGGCAGCATGCCGATAAGCTCGGTAAGACAGGTGGTCCATCTAGAGTGCCGCGCCCTCACTTTTGGACTTACACGGTCGCATGGATGTTAACCCTGTTCTTGCTGACGGGCTTTAGAGTCCAAGCCGAGGAGGTTAGCGCCTATGGCCCCGTACAATTCACCCGCAGTACGGGCAATCCTGTCCCGGTACAAAAAACCATTACTGTCACTCATCCTTCCGCCTTATACCGCCTCTTTATTGTCAATGGCGGAGTACAAGGCAGTTCTCACATCGGCAGCTCGGTCAGCTCCGGCGCTATCTATTGGAACGGTAACTTGGTCGCAGGGCCTACTCACTTTAATCCGCAAACACCTACGCTGACACTGCCGGTTACGGCGCAAGCCGTCAACACCTTGGCGGTAGAACTGCGCGGCAAACCCGGCGGTAGTATCACGGTGCAGTTGTTGCGCGACAACCAGGCGCCTATTGCCCATGCCGGCGCCGATCAGACATTGTACGTGGGTGGTCTGGCGGTGCTCGATGGCAGCGCATCGACAGACAGCGACGATGATCCGTTAAGTTACCGCTGGCGGATTACCGAGGCCCCCGCCCACAGTTTGGCTCAACTCAGCGATAACACGGCCCTACGCCCTGAGTTTCTGGTTGATGTCCCCGGCCGTTATCAAGTTGAACTCATCGTGAACGATGGCTTTCTCGACGGTGCTCCCGATCAGGTTGTCATTGATACCCGTAATTCCGCACCGGTCGCCAATGCCGGCGCGGACCAGAGCGCCTTTGTCGGCGGCATGGTCTTTCTGGATGGAGAGGCTTCGCATGATGCCGATGGCCATGCGTTGAGCTACCGCTGGAGCTTGGCCGAAAAACCCGCCGCTAGCAGCGCCGTCCTCGTCGACGACCGCTTGCAGCAATGCCGTATCGCCATTGATAAACCCGGTCATTACGTTGCCCGGTTGGTCGTGAATGACGGCGAACTGGACAGCGAACCGGATTTTGTTGCCATTGATACGCAAAATTCCCGGCCGATAGCTAATGCCGGTCCCGATCAGGCTGATAAAACCGTGGGCGAAACGGTAGAGTTGGACAGTAGTTTATCCTCTGATGCCGATGGCGATGCATTGACCTATGACTGGTCCCTGCTCCATCAACCGACGGGCAGTCAGGCCGTCATTTTACACCCCGACCAGGCAAAAGCCGCTTTCACTCCCGATCGGCCGGGCGATTACATCGGACAACTGATCGTCAATGACGGTCAAGCTAACAGCGATCCCGACACGACACGAGTGACTGTATCCGCCGAGCCGGTCAATCAGGCCCCCCTGATCACGACCCAACCGTTGACGACGGCAACAATAGGGGCCGATTACCGTTATGATGTTGACGCCAGCGATGCGGATGGCGACATGCTGACTTACAGTCTTGCCGTTTATCCTGCCGGGATGATCATTGATGCACAGAACGGACTGATAACCTGGACGCCGGCGGCCGATCAAACCGGCGTTCAGTCGGTAAATGTTGCCGTGACCGATGCGAAAGGCGGCAGCTATAGTCAAAGTTACACGGTAACGGTGACGCCGGCGGGTTTCACCACCGTTCCGAATCTGGTCAATCTGAGCCGCACTGCCGCGGAAGCCGCCATTGCCCAGGCCCAATTAAGCCTAGGTACGCTCGATTTTAGCCATAATCCGGCCAGCCCCGGCAGTGTGATAGCGCAAAATCCCGGCCCTGGGGCTTCGGTGGCAGAAGGGGTCGCCGTCTCGCTGACCCTATCGCTCGGCTCCGATCAGGCCTTGCCCCCTGACCCGGCCGTTGTCGCGCCTAAAATCGATGCCACCGTAGCGACCTCGGTTTCCGCCGCGGCCGAGTTTCTCTACTCGGGCAGTCATCCGATTCAGACCGGAGTGGCATCCGGAGGACTGGACGCCAAGCGTGTGGCTGTCATGCGGGGTAAAGTGCTCGACAAGCAAAACCATCCGCTGCCTGGCGTGACCGTCACCATAAACAAGCACCCGGAACTGGGCCAGACCTTGAGCCGGGCGGACGGCACATTCGATATGGCCGTAAACGGCGGCGGCTTGTTAACAGTGAATTATGCGAAAACCGGCTACCTCAACTCCCAGCGACAGGTGAATCCGGGTTGGCAGATTTACCAAGGCTTGGAAGATGTGGTGCTGATCGCCAAGGATGCCGTCGTTACCCTCGTAGATTTGGCCGCCGCAACGCCGATGCAAATCGCGCAAGGCAGCAGCCAGACTGACGCAGACGGCACGCGGCAAGCCACCGTGTTAATTCCGCAAGGCACCCAAGCGCAAATTTACCAGCCGGACGGCACGACTGTGCCGGTATCCACCCTTAATCTGCGGCTTACCGAATATACTGTTGGCGACAACGGCCCGAAAGTCATGCCGGGGCCTTTGCCGTCCGCCGTCGGCTATACCTATGCTGTGGAAATCGGCGCCGACGAAGCCAACGTCAGCGTTGCCGGCAAAGAAGTGCTGTTTAGTCGGCCGGTGTACTTTTATGTGGACAACTTTCTCGGATTTCCCACCGGTATTCAAGTGCCGGTCGGTTACTACGATAAAGACAAAAGCGCCTGGATACCTGGCCCCGATGGCCGTATCGTCAAGATTGTCGGCATTGCCGGAGGCCTTGCCGACCTGGATACTGACGGCGACAGCATTGCCGACAACAATCCTGCATTGGGCATTACCCCGGCGGAGCGGGCCCAACTCGCAGCCATTTATGCGGTGGGAAAAAGCTTGCAAAGGGTGCCGGTGGATCACTTTTCAACCTACGACCTCAATTATGGCACCAGTCCGGCGCCGGGTTCGCCGCCGCCCCAGCAAAAGCCGCCCAAACCCGATAAGCTGGACGATCCATGTCTGGCAGGCGGCTCAATCATCGAATGCGAAAACCAGACGCTGGGTGAGACCTTGGGCATAACCGGAACGCCTTTCAGCCTGAATTACCGCAGCGACCGGGTGCTGGGCAGAAAGGGAAACAATACGATACAGATCCCGTTGATCGGCGCGACAGTGCCTGACACACTGCAACGCATTGATCTTCAGTTAAGCATTGCGGGCCGGATTATCACCCAGAGCTTTCCGGCGGCGCCCAACCAAAGCCATACCTTTACGTGGGACGGTCTGGACGTTTATGGCCGCATCGTTTCGGGAGGGCAGGCTTTACAGGTTCGCATCGGCTATGTTTACCCTGCTTTTTATAATTTGCCGCCAAAATTAGCCGCAAGCTTTGGCGCGGCTAGCGGGCAACGCATTCCTGGAGATATTCCCGCACGTGAGCCCACTATCCTTTGGCAGCAATATACAAGCGCTATCGGTCAAGAAGATGCCCGCCAGTCTGCGCAAGCGGGATGGGAACTTAATGTTCATCATCGCTATGATCCGATTAAGCGGATACTTTATCAAGGCGATGGTAGTCAACGTAGCGTTCAAGGCTCGGTGGCAAATAGTGTCATTACTACGGTAGCAGGTAATGGAACCAAAGGATTCAGCGGCGACGGCGGTCCGGCGGCTCAAGCTTCACTTGATTCTCCTCTGGGTATCGCCGTTGGGCCAGAGGGCAGTTTGTATATCAGTGATTTTGATAAGCATAGAATTCGTCGGGTAGATCAAGACGGCAATATCACCACTGTCGCCGGTAACGGCACGGTGGGATTCAGTGGCGATGGTGGTCCAGCAACTCAAGCTTCGTTGAATGCTCCTTACGGTATTGCCGTTGGGGTAGAGGGGAGCTTGTATATCAGTGATTTTAATAGCCATAGAATTCGTCGGGTAGATCAAGATGGCAATATCACCACTGTCGCCGGTAACGGCACGGCAGGATTCAGTGGCGATGGCGGCCCGGCAATTCAAGCATCGCTTAATGGGCCTATCGGTATCGCCGTTGGGGCAGACGGGAACTTGTATTTCAGCGACGCGGGTAACCAGAGAGTCCGTCGGGTAAGTCCGGACGGCAACATCATCACAGTAGCCGGTAACGGAACATCCGGATTTAGTGGTGATGGCGGCCCGGCAATTCAAGCATCGCTTAATGCTCCTTACGATGTCGCAATCGGAACGGACGGCAGTGTGTATATTTCTGACATAGGTAATCAGCGCGTTCGTCGGGTGGGAACGGATGGGATTATCACTACGGTAGCCGGTAATGGCTCGGCAGGATTCAGCGGCGATGGCGGGCCGGCAAACCAAGCTTCATTGAATAACCCTTACGGTATCGCCGTTGCTTCGGATGGCGCCTTGTATATAAGCGATTATTTTAACGCTAGAATCCGCCGGGTAGACGAGGCTGGCGTTATCGTTACGGTGGCCGGTAAGGGAACATACGGATTTGGCGGCGATGGCGGCCCAGCCCTTCAAGCTGTTTTCAATGTCCCTGTTTTTATCGAAATCGGGGCGAATGGCAATTTGTATTGTAGTGATTGGCTAAATCATAGAATTCGCCAAGTTTCTCCCGTATTGCCGGGTTTCAATTCGGACGAGATCGCCATTCCTTCACAGGATGGCATGGAAATCTATCGCTTCGACCCGACTGGCCGCCATTTCGCCACACTCAGCACCCTTACGGGCGCTACCTTATACAATTTCGATTACGATAATGAGGGTCGCCTGAGGCAGATTACCGATGGCGACGGCCTGATGACCCGCATCGAACGAGACGTTCTGGGCCATCCCAGCGCCATCGTGGCACCCTTCGGCCAGCGTACGACGCTGGCATTGGACAGCAACGGCTACCTCGCCAAGGTCACCAATCCCGCAGACGAAAGCCATGAAATGGCTTACACCGCCGACGGTTTGCTGGCCTCGTTCAAGGATCCGCGCGGCTATGCTTCTGCATTCACTTATGACGACTCGGGACGGCTGTGGACCGATACCAATGCCGCCAACGGCAGCTCTACGCTAACCCGCACCGAACTGGCTGATGCTCATACGGTTTCGCTCACTAGCGCGCTTGGCCGAGTCACCACCCATTCTACGCGCCGTCTCGGTACCGGCGACCGGGAACGGACACATACCCGGCCCGATAATACGTCTTCGAGGACCTTGGAAAAAACCGACGGTACGGTTGTGACCACAGAGGCCGACGGCACGGTGACCACGTTGGAGCAAGGCCCCGATCCGCGTTTTTCCATGTTGTCGCCGATCACCCGAAGCCTGCGGATCAGTACCGGCGACTTGACCGCTAATCGGACCGGTCAGCGTACCGTTGTTCTTTCCGGCAATACGTTGAACCTTGCCACGCTTACGGAGACCGTCACCTTAAACGGCCGCACCCATACCACCCTGTACGATGCCGCGAGCAAGACCTTTACCGCCACCAGTCCGGCAGCCCGGCAAACCCGGACCGTAATCGACAGCAAGGGCCACATAACTGAGACTCAGGTGACCGGCCTCCTACCCGTCAATCGCACTTATGATTCGCAGGGACGTTTGGAAACCCTCGTCCAAGGCAGCGGAGCAGATGAGCGGCTCGTCAGCTTTGCTTACAATCCGCAAGGCTATCTTGACAGCGTCACCGATCCGCTCGGACGGCAAGTCAAGTATGAATACGATCTGGCCGGCCGAGTGACCCGGCAAATCCTGCCGGACAACCGCGAGATGCTGTTCAATTATGATGCCGGCGGCAACCGGGTTTCCCTCTTGCCGCCCGGACGGCCCGAGCACCGCTTTACCTATACGCCGCTCAATCAGACCGAATCCATCGTACCCCCGGATGTCGCCGCCGGGACCAACAGCACACTGTATCAGTACAATCTGGACAAACAGTTGACGCAAATCCAGCGCCCAGATGGCCTGACCCTGGACACTGCCTACGATAGCGCCGGACGTATCGACAGCATTACCGTACCCGAAGGCCGCTACACCTATGATTACGATCCCGCGACCGGCAAACTCGCCGGCATCACCACGCCGGACGGACTGACGGTGAGTGATACCTACAGCGGCGCCTTGCCGTCCCGGACCACCTGGTCGGGCGCCGTGAGCGGCAACGTCGGCAAAGCCTACGACAATGACTTTCGCGTCAGCGGCCTCAGCGTCAACGGTGCCAATGTCATTGCCTATGGCTACGATGCCGACAGCCTGTTAACCAAGGCCGGCCCCCTGACCTTGAGCCGCAATGCGCAAAATGGCCTGCTCACCGGCACGGCGCTCGGTAGCCTGACCGACAGCTACACTTATAACGGTTTCGGCGAAGTCACCGGTTATTTAGCCCAGTATGCAGCGTCAGACCTGTACAAAGCCGACTTCAATCGCGACAAGTCAGGCCGGGTTACGCAAAAAATCGAAACCGTAGGCGGCAACACCAGTATCTTCGACTACGGCTACGATACTGCGGGACGCTTGATTGAAGTGAAACTGAATAGCGTCGTGCAGTCTAGTTACGTCTACGATGACAACGGCAACCGTACCGACGTCAACGGCCAGACGGTCGCCCATTACGATGCTCAGGACCGGCTGCTCGACGACCATAATGCCTTCTATGCCTATACTGACAATGGTGAGCTGAAAAGTAAGACCGCAGGCACGGCGACGACCGCCTATCGCTACGACGTACTGGGCAACCTGCGCCATGTCGATCTGCCCGAGGGCACCGCCATCGACTATCTGATAGATGGCCGCCATCGACGCATCGGCAAGCAAGTCAATGGCGTGTTGACACAGGGCTTCCTGTATCAGGATCAGCTCAAGCCCGCCGCCGAACTAGACGGCAACGGCAATGTCATCGCGCGCTTCGTTTACGCCACCACTGCCAACGTACCGGACTACATGATCAAAGGCGGCAACACCTACCGTATTATCAAGGATCACCTCGGTAGCCCTCGCCTAGTCGTCAATATTGCCGACAATACCGTGATGCAGGAAATGCGTTACGATGTCTGGGGCAAGATAACCCAAGACAGCAACCCCGGCTTCCAACCATTCGGCTTTGCCGGCGGACTTTACGACCACGATACCGGGCTGGTCAGATTCGGGTCGAGGGATTACGATCCGCAAGTAGGACGCTGGACTGCAAAGGATCCGATAGATTTTGAAGGTGGTGATACAAATCTATATACCTATGTTGGTAACAACCCGCTAAGATGGATTGATCCTTTAGGTTTGGAACTTGAAGAGCCAGGTTTGCAAACTGTATGTCCTGAATGCGTTGTCGTACCTGCACTTCGTTTTGCCCCGCAACTTGCGAATTTGTTTAAAAATAATTCTGTTCAAGAATTTAAGAACTGTCCTGGCTCCGATAAACAATTTGGTAAGAAATTTGGTGAACACAGGGACCTCTCCAAAATTGGATACCGTGATAATGCTGAATATAAGCAATTAGCTGATAAAATTTATAACGACACAAATGCGCAACGTACAGTTTACCCAAATGATAGTCCAGTTTATCCTGGAGAAACTCATATACAAAGTGGTGAAGATTTACTAAGGCTAGACCCATCTGGAAATTTCAGAAGCCTGTATCCTTTGGAGTAAAGATGTCTGAAAAACTTAATTTTGTTTTTTTTGGCTCCTCTGGAAAAACAGAGGTATCTAGGAAAAAAGTTGTTGAAAATTTAATGACTGTTTTTCATGGGCTTTTAGGTCAGCCAAAAAGTGTTTTTCTGCTTGACTGGATGACAAATAAAGAGTTTGAGCATAGTTGGGATCAAGCGGATTCCTTGCTTTCGATAAGTTTGCTTCCAACTAATTTATTAACTGTTTATCTAGAGAATAATTTAGAATCATCATGTTACACGTCTAGCATTCAGTTTCAAGACATAGGTAAGTCATATTCTTATGTGGTTTCTTTGCCTGCATCAATTAACGTCAATATTGAAATAATATTGCGTAAATTTTGTGACGTTTACGCCGAAAATATTAATGATGAAATTATTATGCTGATAGGTAAAGAAGTGGAGTTGTCTGATGAGGCCAACTCTATTGAGAGCATAATTGAATATGCTTTGCAACCTCATTCACTTGTTGATTGGATATTGGTGGATGATAAATACCAATATGAATTAACTGGTATTTTTAAGCCAATATGTTGCTTGAATAGATATTCAATATCTACGCGAGCTTAGCCCATCTCGTTATACACAACTAGCCTAATCCTGTAAGCTTGGTAAATTTTTCGAACCAAGGACAAGAAAGCAAATGGAGTGGGTCAAAAAGGAATTATCGGGAATCAAACTGGGGGATGAGCGCTTGAACAAGAGATCAGAAAAGCTGTTAAAAAGCTTTGCTGCGAAGCCGAGTGCGAGCATACCAACCGCCTGTGGGGGTTGGAGTGAGACCCTTGCGGCCTACCGGTTTCTGGGTCAAGAGGGGATTGCGTGGAGTGACATTCTGCAACCACATATCGGCTGCACTTTGATACGCAGCCAAGCCTATCCGGTGGTGCTGTGTCTGCAAGATACCACGGAGCTGGATTTTAATGGACAATCGATAGAATGATTGGGGCCGTTGTCGTTTGAAGCACAGCGGGGAATGTATTTGCATCCGACGTATGCGGTGACGCCGGAACGGTTGCCGCTAGGCGTATTGGATGCCTGGATGTGGGCAAGGGAGTCGAAAGACGCCGATGGCGAGCGGTCTGGAATCAGTGAGAGCGCGCGCTGGCGGGAAGGTTACGAACGCGTAGCGGAGGTCGCGGAAGCGCACCCGGACACGCGCTGGGTTTATGTGGCGGACCGCGAAGCCGACATCCTGGAGCTGATGCAACGCGCAGACCCCCTCTGTCAGAATAGTTGTCATCCTATTACAATCGGATTCTAAAAGAATCCGTGAGGGAGCGAAACGAGAAGCTGATGAAATACCCGAAAGAACGGAAGGAAGCGATTTTAAAGAAAATGCTACCTCCGCATCCCAAATCGATTGTCGAGATTGCCAAAGAAGAAGGCATTTCCGAGGCCACGCTGTACAACTGGCGACAAGATGCCCGTGCCGAAGGCCGCCTGCTGCCGGACGGGGACAGTACGCCGTCCGGCTGGACAGCGGCCGACAAGTTTGCGGCGGTCGTGGAGACGGCCGCCCTGAACGAAGCCGATCTCTCGGCCTATTGCCGACAACGTGGTCTTTACCCTGAGCAGATCAAGACTTGGCGGTTGGCCTGCGAGCAAGCCAACGACTGGGATAGGAGTCAGACCCTGCGCTTGAAAGACGCGCGCAAAGTCGACGAGCGGCGCATTCAGGAATTGGAACGCGAGCTCAGGATCAAGGAGAAAGCCCTGGCGGAGACAGCGGCGCTGCTGGTCCTCAGAAAAAAGCCCAGGCGACTTGGGGGGGGGCGAATGATCAGCACCCCAAAGGCATTTACCTGGCCTCGGAGTCCAGTTTTTATCGGGTGTTGCGGGAAACGGATCAACTCTGCCACCGCGGCAAAGCGCAAGCGCCGCGCCATGTTGTGAAACCGAAAAGCTGCCGCGCCCCGGACCTATCACTTCTGGGAGCTACTCGGCTTCCTGCCTCCAGCGTCGGCCTTTCCTACCCTTATCATTATCGAATCGTTCGACTTTGCCGCCCGGTTAAGCCTACATCCAGGTATTGCTTGGCGACTCGATTCCTGCAAAAACCGCTTCTTTATTCACCTTGTACACGCCCCCACCTTGTCAAAATTTGGATTAACGCCCCTGCAACTGTCCGGGCTCTGACGACAACTGAAGAAAGGCAAATATCTCGATCATCTACTGCTGTACCGGCTGGAACAAATCGCCGCTCGGGTAAACACGGAATTTATAATACAAGGTCCGAATAGCGGAGCGTATTGGGACGCATGCCACCGACTCGCACAGCTGGCTTACGACGCCAAAGGCAACGTCACCAGCCTGCGCAAGCGTAACGGCCAAAGTCTCACTCACCCTGGCCTATGACAACCTGAACCGCCTACTGAGCCGGAGCTACCCGAACGCGGCCGACAACATCGGCTTCAGCTACGACCTCTTGGGCCGTAAAACCGCCGCCAATAAAACCGGTTAAGCTCTTAACAAAAAATCGTCTGGTGTTTAGAATGTAAAGATTTATGAAGCCAGCCAAGGAAGGAAATGCGAGTTGTCCGTGTTGAACTGACCGATACCGATCGGGAGTTGCTCGAAATCATCGTCAAAAAAGGCAGCGACTGGCGCGAACGAGAACGTGCCCAAGCGATTTTACTGCTCGGCGAAGGGCATACGACGTTCGAAGTGGCGGAAAAGCAAGGGGTGTTGCCGGAGACGATCCGGGAACGGCGACGCAAATGGTTCAAAGCCGGTTTAGCCAGCCTACCCGACCAACCGCGCAGCGGAGCACCGAGCAAGTTGAGTGATGAACACCGGGTCCGGTTAAAGGCGTGGGTCGAGGCCGAACCGTTAACCTGCCGGGTCTTGGTCGATCGCCTGGAAACCGAATGCGGCATTCGCCTTAGCGCCAATACCTTGCGTAACGAGTTGAAACGCATGGGGTATGTCTGGAAACGGACGCGCTACAGTTTAAAAAAAAGCGCGACCCCGAGCGCTTCGCACAAGCCCAGCGCGACATAGCCGAACTCATCGTCCAGGCGAAGGCCGGCGCGATCGAGCTGGCTTATGTCGATGAAGCCGGGTTTGCGCCGCAACCGCCCAACCGATCCGCCTGGACGAAAAAGGGCGAAACCCATATCGTCACGGCGAAACGGGGGCGACGACTGAATGTGATTGGGGTCATGCTGTCATCGGGAAAACTGGTGATGGCAAAACTGTGGCAGAGCATCAATGGGTTGTGGTTCTTTGCCTTCTTGATGGCCATGCTGGATAAGGTCAGCAAGCCTTTGGTGGTGATCCTGGACAATGCGTCCATCCACACCGCCAAAAAACTGAAACCTTACTGGGACTTATTGGAAGAAAAAGGCATGCGGTTTTATTTCCTGCTGCCTTACAGCCCCGAATTGAACCGGATTGAATTGCTTTGGCACAAGATGAAATACGAATGGCTCAAATTCAAACTGTATACGCCGGATGAGCTGGAACGGGCCATCGACGAAATCGGAGAAGGGTTCGGCAACTTATACAAGCTGACTTTTTGAGGTGCGCTTATTTGCCTAGTGATTTATGGGTTTATCAACCCAGTCTACGGACTAATATCATTTTGGCTGTTTTATATCGGTCTAGTGTGTGCTAGAATTAAAGCGGCTACGCTCAAAAATTGCAATAAGTGGGTCTCTGGTTTGAGTTGCCTTCCAAGCTCCATGTATTTTTCATGCTAGTCACCTAATTTGGTGGTTAGCCATACTTAAGTAGACTCGATGTAGATGCGACAAAGTTCATGTATGTCTAGGTATCAGAAACGCACTCGGCAAGTGTCGTACAAGGAGAAGCTCCGTGGATGAACTATCAGTGAATGCATGGCAAACTGAATTGCTCCGCTTTACCGTCTTTACCGAAAAACCAGTTGGCAATTTGCCTCAAGATGAGTCTTGGTGGCGTCAGGTAACTGGAGCTGAGCCTGAATCTCAGACAATTAGGCCAATACCAGGTGATTTCAGGAACGATGGCGGAATAGAAGGCTATGTTTACAGACTAACGCTTAGTGTTACCCTTAATAGGATTGATTGGATACTTTATAGCCAGGAACAGGAGCCAATGACCTTTCCAATGATTGGTTTATACCATGAGGTTCTTGATTTTTTTATTGGCATTATTCGGCCATGGATTAAGAATTATTGTCCTCCATGCACGAGGCTAGCTTTAGGCGCAACATTGTTGCAGCCCGTTGCAGATAAAGTTACCGCATACAAATTATTGCAGAGGTATTTGCCACATATCTCTATTGATGCTGAGTTAAGCAGTGATTTTTTTTATCAGATCAATCGGCCCACAAAAGAGCTAGATGGTACCGAAATTTATATCAATAGGCTTTCCAAATGGAACGCTATTAGCATGAATCTACATCAATTCACGCCTAATGGCGCGGCCTCAATTAATTCGCTTCGGCAAACGGCATGCAGGCTGGAGTTGGATATTAGTACGCCGGCTGATCGGATAGATGCGCTGGCACCAGAATACTACGGTTTAATGCTGACTTATTTTCAGCAGTATAGTCTGGATACTGCTTTATCTGGGGATATATTTAAATAGTAATGTAGAGCTCGTTTGAGCTTAAGGAGTTCGACAATGCAGACGCTAAACTATGGGGTTGCCACAAATCCCTTACGATATGCTTATAATGCTCGCAGCTATGATTCATTGTCTGCTTTGACTAACAAAGGAGAGCTGCCAAAAAACATATGGGTAAAAATTAGATCGTCTGAGACCATAGATAATACGTTTTATTTAAAGATGGATATTGATATTGTAACGCTCTCAGAGTGCTTGCGCCAAAGAGGGGCTGACACTACTCTTGATACATCGTTTTTTGACGTCGACGCTCTAGCTCTATGCAGAAAAGTATACGCCATGGAAGCCGCTAATAACCCACGGCTGGCTGTTAGGGAAATTTTTACTTACGTGGAAAAAAACTATGCTGTGAAACGATTTCAAGCTATAAATCGACTGTTAGAGTTGATTGATTATGATCGAATGAGTGATCTGTGCATTATTGGCTTGATGAGAGTAACTACTTGTGCTGCTGAACACTTGTTAGTACGACAATCTGCACTCAATAAAGCTCGAATGTCTTTAGAAAAAAAACAATCATCGGCAATACATCTTTTATATGGGCGAGGTAAGCAGGAGCACTCAGGGCATGCTGTGTGATCCAAGGATTAATCCGTTTGATAATATACAAGATTTTGCAATAGCGATATCACGAAACTGGTGGCCTAGACTGTCAAGATATCAATACCATGTTGGAGTTTTTGTTCGTCCAAGTGGTCAGAATTTGAAATTAGTTCATTTGGCAACACATTGTGAACTGCTTACTGACAAACCTAGTGAACAATATTACTGGCTTGCTTGCGAAGGATTACATGCTTTAGAAAAGATATTGCTTGCGGAGTGGTTTGAATCTGTAGCTCAACTTAACTCAGGCTGCATTCCTTACAGTGTTATTTATGATGCTCAGCAGTGTTTTGATGAGGCAAATGGATATGTTAATGCCGGCCTTGGACAAGGCCTCACCTGTGCTACATTTTTAATTACCGGATTTCTGCGCTTTGACATTTCTTTCATTGATAGTAGCTCTTGGCAACAGCGTCCTGAGGATGCAGAATGGATGCATGAAATTATTAAGTATATGAAAAATCATTATGGTCCGGATTGGCATGATCACTTTGACGAACAAGTAAAGTATTTTGATCATAGCATACGTTTTCGCCCAGAAGAGGTTGCTGGGTGCGCCTCATCCTATCAAGGAGCGCCTATACTTTTTAATCAAGGCATTGAGATCGGGCAATGTATTATTGGCGAGATGAACGCAATGAGTAGTAGCATTTAACTCGGCGGATTCTCCGAAAGTTAATCCGCCATCACTTTGAAAAATGGCGGTTTGCTTGCGCGAGCCCGCTCTGCAGCTCTCATTGACATTTATCTCTGTACATAGCAAAAATCCTAATTCATTGATTTATATAAAGTAAAGATAAGGGGCTTGAAAGTCCACCGCCAATCGGTTTCACTCTATGTGACCAAGCAGGAGATGAAATGGAATTGAGCGATGGACTGAGAGTGATTCTAAAAGGACATTTGGGCTGGGGCAAGTGCCTATTGGTTTGTTTTCCCGGAATGCTGCTCAGCGGCATGAAACTGGACAGCGGCGAACTGTTGATCCTGGCGGGCAACCAACTCACTAAGGCAAGTACGAAAAACAAGCACCTCTACACACCTCGAATTTATCTGCCGGTTTCCTGGCTAGATGACTTAAGGTCTGCTCGGCAATGGAAACATGAACTTGCTCGGAGGCGCCATCAATTCTTCTCCATTCACGACTATATGGGGAAATTATGTCATAGACGTAGTTCACAGAAAGGCTTAGGAGAATTTTGCCGCATACGCACGACATAGAGTAATTTGCGTACCAAGGTTGTTCCATGCTGAGTAAAAGCGGGAGTCACTTGGATCACTTGGCCGCACCTCGACATAGCCCCTAACGCTAATGCGTTTACTTGCTTCCTTGAAGCGGGCAGTCTGATACCAGCTAATGTCTTGTTCGTTTTTCCAATTTCCATGTGCCTTGACTAGCCACCTTCTCAGCTCAAAAAACTCCAGATACGGCGGCTCAGCTTCTAAGTAGTCAAGGCTTGCAACTAGATTCTTGCCATACTCTGGGTTGGTATTATCTGCTTTTAACACAAGCGCCGCCGTGTAACGACCGTCGTCGAGGAGAATTGATAAGCAATCTCCAGCCTTGAAAGGAGCCTTCCTGACAACAAGTCGCGGCAGTGCTGAAGGTTTTTGATTGGGTACAGCAATCTTATTGAAGAACTTGTTTAGCGCTTCCTTTCTTTTTGCCAGAGCTTTGGCATCATCGTTCCAGAGCCCCAGGCTGTTTCCCAACTGTAAATCTTCTCGAACTCTTTCAAGGATACGATCTTCGAGACTTCCGTAAGTCCATTGCACGTGAGCCAGAGCGAGCCATAATAAAGGGGCATCGTTTTTGTCATCTTCAAGTTCTGAGAAATGTGCAAGTGCAGAGTCGGTCGCGATTGCAACGGATTCACCAGACTTGATACGGTCCTTGACGAATCCAACAACGTCAGAAACCGTGTCGTCTTGCAGTATTCCAACTCCCCAAGCGCCCATCTTTATACCCTATGTATTTACAAACAATGATGCAGTTTCCAAATATATCTTGATAGACCATTTGACTTAATAAGTCTCCGATCTGTTGAGATTTTTCTCTTCAGTACATCAACCGAAATTCGCCGATAACGACCGTCTGTTGTCCGGCTCTAACCCGCCAAACTGGCGGATATTTTATCGGAATGAGTGGCGGTTTTGCGATTGGAATTGGTTGCTGTTTTCAATTGGAAAGGGTGGCTGGTTTGGGGTGGAAAGAATATGCATAGTACAATTAAAGAGAGGGTATTGGCACCCAAAATTTTTGATTGTGCCAGCTAATTGTGAGACTACCGTCTTCATTAGTAGTAATGTTATCGTCTTGAACGCTCTGGCCGACGCTCTTCGGCAACTCATGGAAGTAAGCCAACGCAACAGACAACCATCTGTGCAGGAAGTCATTTCCGCTACCTGCCTCCTTCATAAGCTCCAGCATTTCGGCCTCAAGCTGTTTTTTTCGTTGCCGTTGTGCTTTTCCCGTGTTGGCTTTCGGCAATACGATATCTACCTGATACTCATCACGTAAAAAAACCACAAAACCCGATATTGCGGCCCTTTGCCCAGGTCTATGTCTAAGATAGACATCCAGAACCTTTTGATTAGGGGGTAAACACTGCATTTTTGCTGCAATTTGCAATAAGGCGAGTGCTGGTGTCAACGCTAGTCTAATTGAAGACAGCGTTGTTTCGCCGGCATTTAGTCGCGCTAGTAATTTTTTGTGGAAGCCATCCAGAATAATAGATTCTTGAGATCCTTTCGGTAATTTACCCAGGATGACCGCAATACGCCTCGATTCTGATTCCTCTTTTTTAGCCTTTGCGTCTCGCACAACCAGTTTCTGTTCTTCCATCCAACGCATGGGAAGCAAAACACGCCTAAGGGATAGGGGGCCAAAATACGTCAAAAGTGCATTATATGTGGGTATCGACTTCCATTGGTGTTCAATTTTGATAAAAAACGCTAAATAATGATGTATGGTCGAAGCGGCTTTATTTTCGCCAATCTTGTGACCAAGCCATTTTCCAAATGCCGCAAAATGTTGCGCCATTTCGGACGACGAGAATGAAGCACAATCCATTTGGATTCGTTTCTCCAATAGTGCTTTCCAATAACATTTTTGGCACCGCTTACCGTAACCGGCAGGCATTTTCTCACCACACTTTGGACACGGAACTTCACCTTGTTCAAGACATTTCTTGCACAGCCTATGCCCATCCGGCGCCTCCATTAATAAGCGATAGCGACCGCATGTTTCGCAGGGAGCATGATCTTGTCTTCCACATTGCGGACAAACTTGAACATCAATCCCAAGCCGATGGACCCTAGACAGCCAAATTGAAGGCTTGCCACACAAACCGCAGGGCCTTGGCTTATTAAAATAAGGCGCGCAAACCTTGCAAACCGGTCCATAAGCAGTCATCTTCCCAATTTCATAATCCGTTTTATTGCACCGGACGCATGGACTATGCGATTGGCAAAGCCGGCACACGGCATTAGGATCATTTCTGGGTAAACGAGCAAAATTTCCGCATGCAGGGCACATTCGACGCTTGAAAATCCTTGCATAGCACGTCGAGCAATAACGATGTCCTTTGTTAATTCGCCAGATTTTTACTGCGCGTTTACCACATTCGTCGCAATCCTGCACGGCTTCTTCTCGCTTGTTGGCTTCACTCATTCTTTAACAAGGCCAATTTCCGTTCCAATCGCTTCATCATCCGTATGACCTCGTGGCGTGGTCGTGGGCCTGACAAATGGGGCTTTTGCGATTTTGTTCGCGTCACAGAGTGATCGGGCAAGCCGTCAATTATTCCGGAGAGTAGAGATGGCACTGATTCTTTTCGGGTACATAGCCCTTGCCTTGAGAGATCGGCTGTTTTCATTGCCTGCAAAAACCGATCTTTATCCACTGTTAGAAATCTCCATACAGCGCCCAGGAGGCGTTCGCGCATTTGGACGTTTAGCCACTCAATACCTGCGCCTGCAATAATGGGGATGCTATCGGGCAAGACGATACCTATCTCGTTAATAAACCCAAGTAATTTTTCCTCACCTTTTCTATTTACACGGCGAATGAAGGACTCGAAAAAACTCGCCAACTCAAACCAATGATGAGAATTTATAGCTTTGCCAAGATAACAACCACTCTTGCCCTGAAGAATGCGATCAGTTTCCAATTGGAAGGATTTTGCCTCTTCATTCCAAGGAGTTGTATTGGCTTGCTTTAAATCTGCCTTGCAGGAGGCACATATCGAAACAATTTTATCTTCGGCTACTAAGCGGTGTGGCTCTATCGGAGCACCACACCTCCAGCAACTATCATGTAATTTGCATTGGTGCGTCTCACAGCCTGTATGCCAGGCAAACCGCCATTGGATACGATAATAAGGACTATTGTCCTCTGAAAGACAGATCGGACAATACTGCAAACCGCTCCTAATTTTAGTATTCCTTTTTCCGAGAGATAGAATCCAGGGCCAAACTGCTTTGACTGGCGGGTTTCCGAGATAGATTTGCTGAACAATCGGGTACAGCATGGCTGAATGGAAAATGTCCGCCGAAATATCGGAAACGGCGCAAAGCGCTTTTAGGTGCTCATCTGGAATTAAACGATCGACATCCACTGTCCAGGCCCGCCATTTTGGCCAAAGCTCTCCTGTCAACACAAGCGGATCACACCCTTGAGTCAGGGCTGCTCTGACTAACCAAGATGAAATAATTTCATCTGGGAAGATGGGGACGGGGACAGCCCATATCGAGGCTACCCTACCACTTCCCGGATGCCACGAGTAGGTCTTAGCCATGCTTTGCTCTCTACGATGGGCTTATCGATTTTTTCTTTGCCCTGGGTAATTGCCTCTTTAGCGCACTCCACTAACAATCGATGCAGATCACCTAAATTCCCACCTGAAATAGAATGCAGCAATTGAGCAAGCTCAGGTGCATGTAGCGCCGAGGGCTCTTTGAGGGGTAAAACTTTCTCAAAGCTAGCGAGCAAACGTTGGAAGTCCCGGTTTAACTCCCATATAGGCAGCGACATCACATCAAATCTGCTCGCGTGTTGTGGGTCGGTATGCAACACGCGCACAGCATCGCGAGTTCCAACAGCGACAATAGGAATGGCTAATTCGTTGCATAAGAGTTTTAATGCATTCATGACTTCCCTTTGCTTCACTGGTGTGCCGGTCAAAAGCGAATGAAATTCATCAATGATTAGCATCCGGGTGTGGCACGTCCTGAAAAGATGAATTACTTGGTATCTCAACTTAGCATTAGGATCGGTTACACGATATGGAGTGAAAAAACGTTCCAGAATGGAAACATACAGCCCTTTTTCGTCGGCACTCGGAGGGGCTTCGGCAAGAATAACCGGCTTGGCAGGTTTAGTGTCGTCAATAACATAATCCTGTCCACAAATATCGTAAAAGCGACGAATAATAGTTGTCTTGCCATTATTCGATTCACCTACAATCAAAAGATTCGGCATTCGGGGGCGAGAGGGTTTGTGGAGTAGCCCTTGCAGAGTATCCAGCATTTGAGATGCTATCTTGTAACCGATCCACCGTGGCTGGTCCATGAATTCAATCCGTTCCTTATCCGACATCTTCATGATGTGAAGAAAATCAGGGTGGATATGATTGTAGCTGTTCATATTCATGCAATGTCCCCGAAGGTGTCAATATCACCCTCGATCAGCCCGTCCACCAAGGTCGAAGGTCTGGAGGGAGGCAGAGATGATGGTGGGGATGGAGGTAAAGGTGCGGCAGGGGTTATTTTTTTTTCATGCTCGATACGACGCTGACTCATTCGTCGAGCTTTTTTAGTTTTTGACTTGGACTCTTCGATATCATTACGCAGTTCGGTAAGAGCGCGGAGAATTTGACGTGTTGTAGGCTCATCAATATTCTCCTGTTTGAGCTTTGCGCGAGCTAAATTATGCTCCCAAATGCTCATGGCTGGAAGAGATTGATCTGCAAAGGGAATTTTAAAATATTGTTTAAGCGTTGGATCGTAGAACCAAAGGGCACTGATATCTCGCGGGTCTCGTCGAAAAATCATCTTTAATTTATCTTTCGGGTTATCGGGATCCATTACATTAATCCATGGGCGCAAAGCTTCGTCATAATACTGCAAATAATCAATAACAACGCCAGCCCTCTGCACAGAGCGATGGATGGATGGCAAAAAATCGAGTAACACAGCCAAACGGTCAGAGGGAACTGGTGGCAGGCCAACACCTTGGACATCCGCATTATTGCCGAAAATACCGATTGTCCACTTTTTAATCGGTGGCATACCAATGCCATTATGTTTATCGGGATGATAGATTTTACATATTTGCTTCACTAACCACCGCTCAAACTCATCCTTGGTCATCACGGCTTCTTTTTCGGAATCGTATCCCTTTCTCTTTTCGATAGAAGAAAATGTTGTGCCTGGTAATGTATGCATTATGGAAGAAAAAGTACCCAGCAATCTTTCGATATGACCTCCGTAATGTGGTTGTTTAACTGGGCGAAATTCGAGGTTAATGCCATACATCAAACACGAGCGTTGAAACGAATTTGATCGAAAATCGGCACCATTATCGACGTGAATGGTTTTGGGGACACCCCAGACCGGCCATTCCGCCTCTACATTGTGCAATATCAACCAATCCTTCTTAGGTAAGATTGCATGAGCTACGCACATAGCAACTGAGGTGCCGGAGGGCGGGTCAAATGACAGGTAGTACCCCGCTATCATCCGACTATAAACGTCAATCGCGACTGTTAGCCAAGGGCGGCCAATTGGCTTTCTATAGACATCATCCACCAATATCACATCAACCGGCGTATGATCGATTTGAATAACGGCTAACGGAAAATCTGCGTTGGGAAACTTGCCGGGCACCGGTGTGAATTTATTTTTAGCTTTCTCTTTTTGGCCGCGCCCTTTTAGATAGTCTTTTTCTGATATTTCAAGTAATCGTCGTCTAATCGTACTGGCGTGAGGAAGTTCTAAATTACGAAGTTCACAAATCCTATGCACTTCATCTATGGTATAGGATTGGCTGGGGCGCTCAGAGGTAAAGTAATATTCTTGGATGACTTCATTTATCACGGCGTCTGCGACTTTAGCTATCCGCCTATTGCCTGTTTTCCAGCCACGCTTTTTGGGAATGAGAGTGGAAATGACTTCAAGCGCTTGATACTTGTTTATCCATCGATAAAGTGTCGCAGTGTCAATGCCGGCCGCCTTGGCGTGCTGCTCGACTTCTTTGCGACCAGGTGATTTGACATCTAGAAGCGGTTTGATAATAGCAAACCGCTTCTCGGCAATATTCCAGTCATCATCGACGATATCGTCCAGATCACGATGAGCATCGCTGTCGATTGAGCTAGGGCTAGCGAGCGGGGTTAACTCTAAAATTCGAAGCGGCAGGTTACGTCCAGTCTCGACATTGACCCCGATGACTGTTTCAAAATCGAGAATTTGGGAAATTCGATAAACGACTTTGGCGTTTTGTACGAAACTGCCCACCTGAATGTCTACACGCTTCCTGATGGGCTCAAATGCCGGATTTGTGTTATCGATATCATCGTGTCCCTTGCTCATTAGTCAGCACCCACAATTCAGTAAAGTCATTTAATGGTTGAGAAATATCGCAATCCAATTGCCTCGTTGCGAGCAAATGCCAGATGTGGCTGATGCTTTCGGCTGAACAGATCCCCATAAAATGTCGAGCTAATATGTCGTGAAACTGGGCTTTTCCCATTTGGCGGATGTTATCGATTAACCACCGGTTTTTTGCTTCGGGAAAGTGCATTCTTTTGTAACGCTCCAGAAATCTGATATTGGCTAAAGCCTGATCACGGATGCGAGATTCGTCATGTATGTGGAACCCCCATCCTTGATCTTTGGCATACCGGTACGCTGCTTTCCACTTATCAAGCCAGCTTCGCCAATGCTCTCGCCATTCAGCGAGCGGTTTCACTTCAATCAGCATCGGTTTTGGACATTCGCCATACGGCAGGCCGGGGCGGTAGTACACAAGAAAGTCTGGAGTGTAGGTGTAATTCAGCCCATTTTTGGTAAAAGGTATCCGAACAGGCTGAGGTATTACATCAAGCACGTCTAACTCGAATTCCTTCCGAATTAAAAAGTCCCGCTCCAGGGTGGATTCGAACTGTATAGCCGATTTTCCCCGAAAGGCATAGACCCCAGAAACACTGCGGCGCGTCGGTCGTAATTTACGGGTTTGCCCTTTGCGTAGACAGTCGCGGTTATTTTGCATAAAATGCTATTTAGTCGCACCTATTATAGTAAAAATTGTCGCATTAATTTTGCATAAATATACCATAACTCATTGATTTATGGTAATGCCTGTCGCAATTTTTGTGAAGTATGACAGCGGAAGTAACCCTCGGCCCGGCGAAATCTCGCTCGCGCATAACGGCACCTTATTTTTGGACGAACTGCCCGAATTCGACCGGAAAGTGCTCGAAGTGCTGCGCGAACCGCTCGAAACCGGCCATATCACGATCTCCCGCGCGAACCGGCAGGCCGATTTTCCGGCCCGTTTCCAACTGGTCGCCGCGATGAATCCATGCCCCTGCGGTTATCTCGGCGATGCGTCGGGCCGCTGTCACTGCACCTCCGAACAGGTGATGCGCTATCGCGCCCGGATTTCGGGGCCGCTGCTCGATCGGATCGATATGCATCTGGAAGTGCCGCGGGTTCCGCATGAGGTGTTACGCAAAGGCTCGCCCGAAGGGGAGGAAAGCAGCGCGGTGATACGGGCGCGCGTCGCCGCGGCGCGGATGCTCGCCGTCGCGCGCACCGGCAAGGCCAATTCGGGGATGACCGCGAAGGAAGTCAAACAGTTTTGCAATTTGTCCGAGCCCGGCCACCGCTTACTGGAGCAGGCGATGGACAAGTTCGGCTTGTCGAATCGCGCCTATCACCGGATCTTGAAGCTGGCGCGCACGATCGCCGATCTGGCTGGCTCAGAAACGATAGAGATCGCGCATTTGAGCGAGGCGATCGGCTATCGGAAGCTGGATCGGCGGTCATGATTGTGCCGCCGATCGAGACGCTAGGTCAGATTTATTTGATCTTGACCAGTTCCTTGCCGTCGCTGTTGAAATGGCAGATGCCTGCCGCAAAATTGCTGCAATGTTCCGATTGCTCGATTTTCGCGCCGTTCGGGCTCAGTTGGATCTTCAGTTCGCAATAATCGGCTTCGCCCTCGATATGCTTCTTCATCAGCAATTGGTTCTCGCCGGTCTTCTTGGCTTCGCCTGAAACGTCGGCCGAACAGGCCTTGGCGTCTTTTTCATTCGCGTTGGGCTCGAAATCGACATCGGTGCTGACCGTGATTTCATCGTTCAGCTGGGTGATTTTCAGGTGATGGACGTGGTTGCCGTCGCGCAGCAAATAATGGTCGGTCGTCGCGAACGCAGAGCCGGAGACCAGCATGGCCGCCAGAAACAAAGATTTTTTCATGGTGTTTTCTCTTTTTGAGTGAGTGGGTTCATAGGTTGAGGGCCGGCAGAAACGGCATCTGGCCGGACTTGCCGCTGCCGTGTGTCCAACGCGGCAGCGGCTAGCCGATCATTTTACCTCATACCGCGGATTTGCCCAAAGCCTGCAACCCGATGGGTATGACGTTAGTAACAGCCGGCGCAACGGCGGCCGGATGCGCTTGACAGCAGGCGGCTGCGGTCTGCGTATCGGCATAAAATTCGACCTGCCCGGTCTCCACATCGTACATGGCTCCGACGATGTCGATTTGGCCAGCCTTCGCCATGCCGTCCAGCAACGGACTTTGTTTCCTGATTTGTTCGACGCTCAAGTGAACGTTGCGTTCGGCGACTTTCTGTACCAGCACGGGCTGTTCGGGTGGATTCTTCGCGTCGAACTCCGCGCGAACCGCATGAACTGCCGGCTTGATTTTTTGCAGCAGGCCGGTCAAATGGTCGAGTTCGACATCGGCGCAGGCGCCTTTGACTGCGCCGCAAAGGCTATGACCGAGCACGACGATCAGTTTCGATCCGGCCAGTTTGCAGGCGAATTCCATGCTGCCGAGAATGTCGTCATTCACGACATTGCCCGCGACCCGGGCGCTGAACACGTCGCCGAGGCCCTGGTCAAAAATCAGTTCGACCGAGGTTCTGGAGTCGATGCAGCTCAGGATGATCGCGATCGGGAACTGGCCTTTGCGGGTGTCGTTGACCTGTTCGAGCAGGTTGCGATTCGACTTCAGGTTGTTCACGAAACGCTCGTTGCCCTCTTTCAGTATGGCCAGCACTTCGGCCGGCGTCAGCGACTGTTGCGAGGCCGAGGTCTGGGCGCCAACCGTTTCGGGTGGAGGCAAGGTGCCATAGCCGCGCAGGTTCTCGACCGTCAACTTGATGCCCTTGAGTTGGGCTTCCGATCTGAAATTCTGGATGATTTCAAAAATGTCATAATCGATAAATTTCGACCGGGTCGCGTCGATCACGACCTCGGAGCCCGGCGGCAACTGTTTCAGGGTCCGTTGCACGTTGGCCTTGTTCAAAAATGAAACCTGTTCGGAAAGGCGCAGCACGGTCTTGTTGCCGATGTGCGTTTCACGCAGGTAGAACGAACCGCGGTAATTTTCGATCAGGATCGCAATCAAAGCGAACGACATGCCGATCGCGATGCCGGTCAAAAGATCGGTCAGCACGAGGCCGAGCACCGTCGCGCAAAACGGAATGAAATGGTACTTGCCCGCCATGTACATGTTTTCGAATACCTGGGGTCTGGCCAGACGGTAGCCGGCCAGCAGCAAGATACTGGCCAGACTCGCCAGCGGCACCAAGTTGAATACGCCGGGGATGAAAATGATGGTAAATAAAAGCAGCAGGCTTTGAACGAGCGCCGCTGTCCGGCTTTTGGCGCCGGATTCGATATTGATCGAACTGCGGATGATCAATTGCGTCATCGGCAGGCCGCCGATAAAGCCGGCGCAGATATTGCCGATGCCTTGCACGATCAATTCGCGGCTGGTCGGGGTGATGCGTTTATAGGGGTCGAGCTTGTCCACCGCTTCAACTGTCAGCAAGGTTTCGATGCTCGCGACCAGCGCAATCGTCAGAGCAAACCAATAGACCTTGGGATCAAAAAGCCGCGCAAAATCCGGTAAATAAAGCTGGCTGAGGACATCCGACGGATGCTCGAAGACAGGAATCATCACCAAATGCGCGTTTTTCAGTTCCCAGACCGGATAAAAGTTGGCGAGCAGGAGATTAGCCAGCACGCCGACCAGCAAGGCTACCAAGCCGCCCTGCAGTAAGCGCAGAAGCGGATGCTTGTCTTTGATCAGGAACTCCCAGATCAACAAACTCGCCAGCGACAGCAAAGAGATCAGTACCGCGCCCGGCGATAAACTGTTGAGCATATGGCTCAATTCCGAGAACGAGGAATATTGATCGCTCTGGATGAAGTTGACATCGCCTTCGTAATCGCGGTCGTAGCCGACCGCATGCGGGATTTGCTTCAAAAACAGGATCAGGCCGATGCCGTAGAGCATGCCGTTGATTACCGAGGACGGGAAATAATAGGCGATCACGCCGGCTCTCACTATTCCCATGCCGACCTGCATCAAGCCGGCCAATACCATCGCCAGCAGAAACGCATTGAAGCCCAGTTGTTGTATCGCCGCGAGGATGATCACGGTCAGGCCCGCGGCCGTGCCGTTGATGCCGAGCGTCGAACCGCTAAGCTGCGAAACGATCAAGCCGCCGATGATGCCGGTAATCAAGCCGGACAGGGGCGGCGCGCCCGATGCCATCGCAATGCCCAGGGAAAGCGGGACGGAAACCAAAAAGACGGCGATGCCGGCGGAAATATCGTCTTTCAAATTTTTTGAGAATGAATTAAGCATTATTTTTATCCCGAGAATCGTTGAGTCGCGAAGGTGCGTTAAGGCCAGTTGCCAGATAATATCGATTCGATATTATTTTGCCTGAGATAAAAGATTTGTCAATAAAGACCTAGCCAAGGTGAGTTTCCGGAGTCTACGGCGTAATTTGTTGGTAAAGATCTCCCTAGTTGTGGAATCAAAAAAATAAGAGTGTCTGATGACCGTCCGTGTTCCCTCGCCTCTTGCCGTTTCTCCCGGGAAATCATCGAGTAAGGTTGAGCAAAGCGATGTCATGCTGGTTAAACACGGCAACATTGAGGGGGAGGGGTTAACGAAGGGTAATGCTTAGGGGACTGTATGGGTATAGGCTAGAGCGCCGTCTTGCAGGAAACTGAAACAGTGTTGCGCGTCCGTCTTCAGGATTCGGTCAAAAACAACGTCGTTTCAGTCGACACCGCCCCGCCAGGATTAAAAACCTGGCGGGGCTTAACCGGCAAGATAAATCCCTAGCGATTGGCCGGCATGCCTTTCAACAGCCAGCTGAGAAAGTTTTCGCGGTTGCGCGAACAGATCACGACCTTGCCTTTGCCGGAGAACTTGAGCACCATGCCTTCGCCGCTGGTCACGCTGTTGACCAGTTGGCCGAGCAAGCCGCCGCCCTGCCGCGTGGTGACCGAGATTTCGTGGTGCAGGCGGCTGTCCCAGGCGACCACGTGCGCATTATCGATGATCATGTCCTTGCCCGGTTCGACATCGAGCACAAAGCTCGATCCGAAGCCGGAGACGGCCAGTTTGCCGCGGCCTGACGCCTCGCAAATGAAAAAGCCGCCGGTCTGTCCGAACAGCGCCGAACCGACTCCCTGGGTGCGGACGTTCAGATTGACGCTGTGGTCGGCGGCGACGAAAGCGCCGTCGCTGACCATGTAGTGGGTCTCGCCGACATCCAGCACCTGGATCGCGCCGGGCAGGGTAGGCGACAGCAGGCAATCGCCGGCGCCGCGCACCGCCTCGATATGCTGCTGAAAAAACGATTCGTCATTGGCCAGCCGCCGCATCAAGGCGCTGCCGAGCCCGCCGGTCATTTTACCCTTCAGTTCCAGGGTGTCCTCCATCATCACCATCGCGTTCGATTCGCAATAAATCTTTTCGCCGCTGGCCAGGCTGATATGCAGAAAGGGATCGACATCTCCGGTGACGGTGAATTGGGCCATGGGGACTTTGCTCTGGATGGATTTAGTGACGGATCATTTTTTGGCGATTGTGTTCCACGCGGCCAGCCAGGTTTGCGACTGGTAGGTGTCGGCTTTCTTGTCCAGCGCGCCGGTCAACACCATCCGTAGGGTATGGTGGATGATGCCGAAAAAATAGGCGAAACACAAATGCGGGGAAAGGTTCCGCATTTCTCCGGTTTTCGTGCCGGCCTGGAAGATTTTAAGGATTTTGGCAAACGGCGGCGTTTCGAGCAGCGGTTTTTCGTCCGGCAATATCTCGTTGATATTCAATACCAACAATAATTGCATCACATGCGGTGCTTCATCGGTCAGTTTGAACAACAGGTCGACGATACCGCGCAGCTGCTCCGCAGGCTTTTGATTCTTGCGGCGAATATCGTCGATCGACACGTTCAAGCTGTCGAAAATATTCGCATAGAGCGCTGCCGCGATCATTTGCTTGTTTTTGAAATGCTGGTAGATGCCGCTGCTGCCTTTGACGCCGGCCGCATCGGCAATGTCGGTCAGCGAGGTGTTGAAAAAGCCTTTTTCGGCGAACAGTTTCAGCGCCGCGAGCAAAATCTCATCCTGCGCGTCGGCTTTGGTCTGAGTATCTTCTTTTTCCTGATCCATTGTTATTCTTTCACAGCCGATTCAATGAGCTGTATCTTGGGTTGATTGTGTCCCGGAACAAAAATAAAGCCCGGAATTTAAAAATTCAGTGTTCCTTGATGGCGGCAACCGCCGCGCACAAATAATTGATCATCGACCATAAAGTCAATACCGCCGCGATATACAGCAGCACGTAGCCGACCGCATTGATCGGAACGCCGAGCAAATCTTCGCGGTAGAGCAGCAGGGTGATCGCGACCATTTGCGCGGTCGTTTTCCATTTGCCGAGCATCGAAACTTTGACCTTGGCGCGCTGGCCGATTTCGGCCATCCATTCCCGGAGCGAGGCGATCGTGATTTCACGGCCGATGATGATCGCGGCCGGCACCGCCAGATACGGGTTGGCCTGTTGCTGCACGATCAGCACCAGCACGAAAGCGACCATCAATTTATCGGCGACCGGGTCCAGAAAGGCGCCGAACGGCGTCTCCTGCTGCATTTTTCGGGCCAGATAACCGTCCAGCCAGTCGGTAATGCCGGCCGCGATAAAAATCGCGGTGCAGGCGATATTCGCATAGGCCCAGGGCAAATAAAATACGACCATCAATAAAGGAATCAGCGCGATTCGCAACAGGGTCAGATTCGTCGGTATGTTGAATTCAATGGTCATCTGCTTGATGAAAGCTGTCGTATATACGTTGCGCCAATTGACGGCTAATGCCGTCTATGCTGGAAAGCGCATCCACACCCGCCTGGGTGACGCCTTGCAGCCCCCCGAATTGTTTTAATAATAGCTGCCGCCTTTTCGGCCCCAATCCGTCGATCGTCTCCAATACCGAGCGTTTCTTGACCTTGCCCAGCCGTTGCCGGTGTCCGGTGATCGCAAAACGGTGCGCCTCGTCGCGGATATGCTGAATCAGCAGCAAGCCGCCAGCTCCCGGATTGACCGCGAGCGGCTGATTATGATCGACCAGGATCAGCTTTTCCATGCCCGGTTTTCGGTCCGGACCTTTCGAAACGCCCACTATCATAACATTGTTTATGTCCAATTCCGCCAATGCCTTTTGCGCTTCATGCACTTGTCCCTTGCCGCCGTCGATAAATAGAATGTCCGGCGCCTCGTGTTCGCCCTGTTTCAGGCGCTTGAAGCGCCGCGAAACCGCCTGATGAATCGCCGCATAATCGTCTCCCGGCGTGATGCCTTCGATATTGAAACGCCGGTAAGCCGATTTGGCCGGGCCTTCGCGGTCGAACACCACGCAGGAGGCGACGGTCTGTTCGCCCTGATGATGGCTGATGTCGAAGCATTCGAGGCGCTTCGGCAATGCGGCGAGTCCCAACTCTTCCTGCAGGCTGATAAAGCGCGCATACAAGCCCTGTTTGTCGGCCAGCTTGTTCTGCAGCGAGGTTGCCGCATTCTCGGTTGCCATCTGCAGCCATTTGAGCCGTTCGCCGCGCACATTCGCCGAAATCGCGACCTGGTGCTTTGCCTGATTGGCCAGTACCTCGGCGATCAGATCGTTTTCTTCGAGCGGATGGCTGACGATCAATTCATGCGGCGGCGGCCGTTCCAGATAATATTGCGCGATGAACGCCTGTAAAATCGCCGCCGGATCGTGTTCATCGGACATCTTCGGGAAAAACTGTTTATTGCCCAGATGCTGGCCGCTACGGATGAAAAACACCTGAATGCAGGCCATGTTCGCTTTCGTCGCGCAGGCGATGATGTCGACGTCGCCGCGTTCGCCGTGCACGAAATTCTTTTCGAGTACCGCGCGCAATTTGGCGATCTGGTCGCGGTATTGAGCGGCCCGCTCGAATTGCAGCGCCGCGGCGGCCTGTTCCATTTTTACGATTAGTTGTTCGATCACCAGGCCGCCTTTGCCTTCGAGGAACAGGATGGTGTTTTCGACATCCTGTGCGTAGCCGGGTTTGTCGATCAGGCCGACGCAGGGCGCGGTGCAGCGCTCGATCTGATATTGTAGGCAGGGACGGGTGCGGTTTTGAAACACCGAATCCTCGCACTGCCGGACCGGGAAGATTTTTTGCAGCAGTTTCAGACATTCCCGGACCGCGCCGACGCTCGGATACGGCCCGAAATATTTGCCCGGCCGCTTTTTGGCGCCGCGGTGAAAGGTAATTTGCGGAAAATCGTGGGCGCTGGACAGATAGATATAAGGATAGGATTTGTCGTCGCGCAGGCAGATGTTGTAGCGCGGCTTGTGGCGCTTGATCAGTTGCGATTCGAGCAGCAGCGCCTCGCCTTCGGTATGGGTTACGGTCACGGTGATAGAGGCGATCTTCGCTACCATCGTGTGCTGCTTGATCGATGCGGCTTTATTGTTGAAATAAGTCGCAACGCGGTTCTTCAGATTCTTTGCCTTGCCGATGTAAATGATCTCGCCGTGGGCGTCGAGCATTTGATAAACGCCGGGGCGGGTGGTCAGGTTTTTGATGAAACCCTTCGCATCGAAGGCATTTTCAGGTTGTTCAGGATGCATCGGGGGCTTTATTTCGAATCGGCGAGGGCGATAGTTTTTTGACAACGACGGGCGAATCCGTGCCATCAATGATTCGGCATCGGTTTCAGAGGCCGGCAACCGGCGCTATCTTAACGCGCGGCAATTTAGCGATGCAAAATTATCGGTCGAATAGCGCTCGATTCGAGTGGCGGAAGCGTGAGTTTATCGCTATAAAAAACCCCGCACGGGCCATGCCGGGCGGGGTTTTTGATGTTGCTGTTTCAAGTCCGGAATGCCTCGGCCATCATTTGACGGCAGAGGCGCGACGGATATCAATTAGTCGAGCATATGACGGTAACGGTATAGTTGGTGCCTAATAAAGAAGTAATGGCGTCGAGCGTGCCAAAATTAGCCCCCCACCCGGTCGGTGTGCCATTGTTGATCAGCAAGCCATTCGCGGATGGCCCGTTGTTGACGGCTATAGCCAGCCCCAGCAGTCCGCCTGTAGCCATGACGCCTCCGCCGACAACCGACTCGCCTGGTTCACAATCCTTGGTTATCGTGGACGCGGTAAGCAAGGATACTGTCCCGGAAACCGATCTCACTACCGTTTTTTGGGGTAGCCCGGCAGGGCCAGGTGCGCCTGTAGGGCCTTGAGGGCCTGTGGCTCCGACCGGGCCTCCAGCGGGGCCGGTCGGGCCTTGAGGGCCTGTAGCTCCGGCCGGGCCCTGCGGTCCTGTAGCGCCTATTGCCCCGCCGCCTGCCGGGCCTGCCGGGCCTTGCGCTCCTGTTGGACCGGTTTCGCCTGGTATGCCCGCGGTCGTATAAACGATGTCCAGTTCCGCCGCATTGCCCAAAGCTTTGCTTTCTTTGCTCACGATTTTAGCGTTAAACGACCCTGAGCTGCCGGTCAGCAAAAAGCCGATGGTACTGTCGGCTATACCCACATGCGGCCCTTCCAAGCCCAAGCTGGCGCGAACATAGTGAGTGACATCGAATTCCAGCCATTGATTGACGGATTGGGCATTGACCGTGGCCTGCGGCAACGGATTCGGGTCGCTGGCATTATCAATGGTGCGAGGATTAATAAGGTTTAGTTCAGTCCAGGTGTCATTGACCAGTTTGCGAACGGTCAGCTCGCCGCTTTGGGTCTTCGGAATGCCGGAGACAAAAACCTTCAGTACGGCTTTTGAAACATCGCTGGGGGTGGGGGTTGAATCTTTCAGATTAAATTTAAGATAACCATCGGTTTTGGTTTTGCCTGCTGTCACCAGAATCGCGGTTTGCTTGCCGTAATTTTTGGATAGGCCCTGTTTCAGATAGGTGTCCGCCGCTAAGGTTGGATTACTCCACGCGACCGGAGAAACCGTCAACGCGGCCAATGAGCCGATGACGGACAGTGCTTTGGCGCTTGGGTATCTTGTTTTTGTATGATGGGGTTTGTTGGTGTTTTTCATGATGATCTCGTAATTTTTCCAAGGATTGAGCAAAACCGGGAGTTGACTCCGGTGTAAAGCCGATCGTAAAAAACCCCGCTCGGCGAGAAGCCGGGCGGGGTTATGGGTTTTTCGGTTAGTTGTTGTGGGTCATCGATCTTAACCGAGTTGCCTTGTCTGCTTTAACGTCAAGGCTTGGAGCAAACTACGCTAACGCCATAATTGCCCGACAAGAAGCCAAGCAAGGAGGACAATGTGCCAAATTGCGCGCCCCAACCTGTCGCCACGGTCGGGCTATTAGGATTCGATACGGTGATTATGGCGCCGTTTGCGGTAGGACCGGTGCTGGATGGAACAACCAATCCCAATAAGGCGCCCGTGACAAACGCTCCGCCGCCGACTACTTTTTCACCGGCAGCGGTATTGCACTCTACGACAGTCGGATTGCCGTTATTCAGCAACGATCCCAGGAGTGCTCCTAAATCCAGTTGGGCCGACGTCACTCTAACCACGGTGCTTGAGAAGCCGGCGCCTGTGGCTCCAGTCGCACCGGTGGCTCCAGTTGCACCGGTGGCGCCCGTAGCACCAGGTGCACCATTGGTTCCATTGATACCAGGAGCGCCGGTGGCGCCTGGGGTTCCCGGTACGCCGATGGCGCCTGGGGCGCCCGGCGCGCCAGTGGCGCCTGGGGCTCCCGGTGCGCCGGTAGCGCCTGGAACTCCCGGTGCGCCGGCAGGGCCAGTTGCCCCGGCAGTACCAGTTGCTCCGGCGGGGCCAGTTGCTCCGGCAGGGCCAGTTGCTCCCGGCGCGCCAGTTGCTCCCGGCGCGCCAGTGGCTCCCGGAGCGCCAGTTGCTCCCGGAGCGCCAGTTGCTCCCGGAGCGCCAGTTGCTCCCGGAGCGCCAGTGGCGCCAGCAGGGCCGGTTGCGCCTGTCGCACCTGCGCCGGTGCCAGAAGGACCGGTGGGGCCAGTTGGCCCGGTGGCGCCGGTATCCCCTTTAGGTCCGGTCGCACTTGATCCGGTGCCAGCAGGACCGGTTGGTCCGGTGGCTCCTGTCGCCCCAGTTGCCCCAGTTGCACCAGTCGGACCGATAGGAGGGATATTACCTGAGTCGGATGCATAAACGATGTCCAATACCGCGGCATGGCCTGTGGTCTTGCTTTCCTTGCTATCGAATTTGATATTCAGTGTGCCGTCGCCAACCAAGGCAAAAGCGAGCTCGCCATTATTGACATTGTTCTTAACAAAATCGGTGACGTCAAATTCCAGCCATTTATTCAGATACTGGATATTGACCGTAGCGCTATCACGGATCGAAACAGGAGCGAAAGCTGGCGCCGAATTGCCGGTAATCGTCCCTTCATTGAAGGTATTGTTGGGATTCAGGTCGATCGGATGCACTCTTACGACGCCCGCGGAGCCATTCTTGACGGACGACACGAACACCTTCAGTGTGGCCTTGGTAACTGAGTTTGGGGTAGCGGGCGGATCGAACGTATCCAATCTGAATTTAAGAAAGCCGCGGCGGGTGGTTTTGCCCGCGGTTACCGCAATCGTACTTTTTTTGCCGAAATTTGTGTTTTGGCTAGTGCCGATCTGCACATAGGCGTCGTCCAGCAGCGTCGAATCGGCCCACGCCAGCGGCGAAGCCGCTACCGCGGCCAGCGAGCCGACGAGGGTCAGTGATTTGACGCTTTGGTATTTTGTACTATGCTTCGCACCGTGTGGTTTTTTATTTTTTTTCATGATGAACTCGCAATTCATTAAAGATTGATGAAAAAACTGGGTAACTCAATCGTCAAAAATGGCTAAAGCCTGCCAAGATAAATCACGCCAATCACTCTGGCGCGGAAGATGCGTATTCGCCTACGTATCTCTTGCGCCGGCAGTGTTCTGTAAGCAAGATGGATCAGGCCGGTCATTTCGGCCAACGGAAAAACTGCTGCGGTTTTGCTCACTTTACAGTGAAAAGCTTTTCCCAACCTGAAGATTTCCATAAGAACACATTAACTAGCTGCCCTTGCTAAACGGCTTTTCGATGTTAGTCCTGCGCTGACTCTTGGCAACTTTAGTATTTAACCAGGGCCGGTTAGTTGAATATCTATTTTTACTAGCCGGCTCTCTGAGCCTAACATACTAGTATTGTCTCCTGCTTAACTCGATGTCCGGCCTTGAAAAAGAGAAGCGTTGCGGATGAGGGGAAGGGTTTGATTTTTATCGGGCTGCAAAGAGCTTCTCCTCGGGGGTTATGCAGCCTAAATTTTTTCCTTTTAATTGGGTTTGGACTCGATTACTATGGTGTGCGCTTTACCGTCTTAATGAACTGCACAGGCGATTTATGGCTGATTTGGAAGAGTTACTGGAAGAAGTTTCACCGGACAATCCTTGCGGGGATTATTTGGAGTATGACCCTGCATACATGGAGTTAGCCAAGGCTATCCAGGGTAAGCCGGAAGATCCGATCACCGGCGAAAAGGCGCAGCCGCCGAACTGGCGCGACATCCAAAAAGTCGCGCTGGCAATCTTGCAGCGAAGCAAAGACCTACAAGTCGCCGTTTATCTGGCAAGAGCGCTGATTCCGCTGGAAGGCGTGTCGGGCTTCCGGGACGGCCTGGCCTTACTGGTCGGCCTGCTGGAGACATACTGGGACGACATTCACCCCGTGCTGGACCCGGAAGATAATCTCGATCCGACCGCCCGCATCAACATCCTCGAAGAATTGAACAATTTCGATTCCGTTCTTAAGCCCTTGAGTCTGGCGCCGTTGGTGGATTCAAAAGCGGTCGGCCGCTATAGCCTGCGCGATATTCAGATCGCGACCGACAAGATCAGCCCGCCTCAGGGAGAAGAAAAGCCCGATTTGAGCGTGATCAAAGCCGCTTTCCTGGATTTTTCCCCCGAAATGCTCAAGTCCATGTACCAGGCAATCAACGACAGCGCGGACTTGGTCTCGCAAATCCAGTCCTTTGTGAATGGCAAGGTGGGGTTCGGTAACGGCGCGGACTTGTCGGGTCTGGCCACGTCCTTGAAAGACATGCGCTATGCTTACGACCAATATTCGACGATTGGCGCGCTGGCAGCGGAAGAAACATCCGGCGAGGAAGAGCCAACCGATGAGCAAGCGGCTCAGGAAGGCGCCTCGCCCCGTAAACAAGCCGCCGGAGTCGGCGCTATTAACTCTCGCCAGGATGTACTGAAAGCTTTGGATCTGATCTGCAAATATTATGCGGAATCCGAGCCTTCGAGCCCGGTGCCTATATTGTTGCATCGTGCAAAGCACCTGGTGACAGCGGATTTTATGGAAATCCTGCAGAATTTATTGCCGGATGCGGTTTCCCAAATGGGCCTGATCAAGGGGCCGGAATCGAATGAATAATTATTTTTTATCAAACTGAAGTGGAGGGTAGGATATGGCCGAAAGCAGTCAAAAGTTTATCCAAAGAAACCGCGCGCCGCGTGTGCAGATTGAATACGATGTCGAGGTGTACGGTTCTCAAAAGAAAGTACAACTCCCTTTCGTGATGGGGGTTCTCTCTGATTTGTCGGGCAAACCGTCCGAACCGTTGCCTCCGGTTTCGGATCGCAAGTTGCTCGAAATCGACGTCGATAATTTCGACGACAGGCTCAAATCGATGAAGCCGCGGGTGGCCTTTCCGGTAGCGAATACCCTGACCGGCGAAGGCAATCTGAGCGTCGACATTACCTTTGAAAGCATGGATGATTTTTCGCCGGCCGCGGTGGTTAAAAAAGTGGCGGGCCTGGACAAGGTGCTCGAAGCCAGACAGCAACTTGCGAATTTGATCACTTATATGGACGGCAAAACCGGCGCGGAAGAATTGATCGGTAAATTGATCAATGATCCGGCCTTGTTACAGTCGCTGGTGGCGTCGGCAAAACCTGCCGATTCCAAGAGCGACGCGTCTTCATCAGAAAGCACCGGAGGCTGATCATGGCGGAACTGGAAAGTCAAAGCCAACAAGGCGCAACGGCAGCCCTGGAGCTCGACGAATTTTCGGCGTTGCTGTCCAAGGAATTCAAGCCCGGCACCGAGGCGGCCAATCAGGTCAACTCGGCGGTATCCACGCTGGCGCAATACGCGTTGCAGGATGTTACAAAAATTTCCGATGACGTCATCGCCAGCATACAGTCGATCATTGCCGGTCTCGATCAAAAAATCTCCGAGCAGTTGAATCTGATCATGCACAATCCCGATTTCCAAAAGCTCGAAAGCGCGTGGCGGGGATTGCATTATCTGGTCAACAATACCGAAACCGACGAGCAACTGAAGATCCGTGTTTTTAACATTTCCAAAAATGAGCTGGGAAAAACACTGAAGAAGTTCAAGGGCACCGCTTGGGATCAAAGCCCGTTGTTCAAGAAACTCTATGAAGAAGAATTTGGCACCTTCGGCGGCGAACCCTTCGGTTGCCTGGTCGGCGATTACCATTTCGATCACAGCCCGCCGGACGTCGAATTACTGGGCGAGATGGCAAAGATCAGCGCGGCTTCGCATACGCCGTTTATCAGTGGCGTTGCGCCGACCGTCATGCAAATGCAGAGCTGGTCGGAACTGGCGAACCCGCGCGACTTAACCAAAATATTCTCGACGCCGGAATATGCCGCGTGGCGTTCCTTGCGGGAGTCCGAGGATGCGCGCTATCTCGGCATGGCGATGCCGCGCTTTCTGAGTCGCTTGCCTTATGGCGCGAAAACCGATCCGGTCGAGGAATTCGATTTCGAAGAGGATACGGCCGGCGCGGACAGCAGCAAATATACCTGGTCCAATGCGGCTTATGCGATGGCGGTCAACATCAACCGTTCATTCAAGCTCTACGGCTGGTGCTCGCGCATTCGCGGCATCGAATCCGGCGGCGCGGTCGAAGGCCTGCCGGTGCATGCGTTCCCGACTGACGACGGCGGCGTCGACATGAAATGCCCGACCGAAATCGCGATCACCGACCGGCGCGAGGCCGAACTCGCCAAGAGCGGTTTCATGCCGTTGATCCACAAGAAAAATACCGATTTTGCGGCGTTTATTGGTGCGCAATCGCTGCAAAAACCGGCCGAATACGAAGACCCGGATGCGACCGCGAACGCCAATCTGGCGGCGCGGCTGCCGTATCTGTTTGCGACCTGCCGTTTTGCGCATTATCTGAAATGCATGGTGCGCGATAAGGTCGGCTCATTCAAGGAGCGCGACGATATGGAGCGTTGGCTTAATAACTGGATATTGCAGTACGTGGATGGGTCTCCCCAGTTTTCCAGCGAAACCACCAAGGCGCAAAAACCCCTGGCAGCAGCCCAGGTTGTCGTGGAAGAAGTAGAAGGCAATCCGGGTTATTATTCTTCGAAATTCTTTTTGCGCCCGCATTACCAGTTGGAGGGGTTGACCGTCTCGCTGCGCTTGGTATCGAAACTGCCTTCGGCCAAGGGCGGCGGATAAAGTGGGATTGCGATCCCCCCCCCATGATTTATGAGGGGGGATTGCGCTTATGTGTTCATTTTTTTCAATAGCGAGGAGAAATTTATGGCGTTAGATATAAATATTAAGTTTTCGAACGGAATTGACGGCGAAAGCAAGAGAGACGGACATAAGGGGGCGATTGATGTATTGGCGTGGTCTTGGGGGGCGAGCAACTCCGGCAGTTTTCATGAAGGCGGCGGCGGCGGCGCGGGCAAATGCAACGTGCAAGACTTGTCTTTTACCAAGTGGATCGACAAAAGCAGCCCGATTTTATATTTGAAATGCTGCGACGGTACGCACATTGACGAGGTGACTTTAACCTGTCAGAAAGCGGGTACGGAGGCGCTCGTTTATTTCAAGATTGTGCTGAAAAAGGTCATGGTGACCAGTGTTTCTACCGGCGGCTCCGGCGGTGAAGACAGACTGACCGAAAATGTGACTTTGAATTTCGCGCATATCGATATTGAGTATCAAGAACAGAACGAGAAAGGCGGCAAGGAAGGCGGAGCAGTAACCTACAAATGGGACATCGAAGCCGGCAAATCGCAGTAATTTGAACGGACCAGGCGGAGCTTCGTTCTGCCTGGTCGTTTTTTCTCTCATGCAAGGAGCGTCCTGTGAACGCCTTATCAAGTTTGCAAATGGGCGATTTGGACGAGTCGCTGAAACAGTTGCAGGATCAGATCAGAAAAGACTCTTCCAATCCCAAATACCGGGTTTTTCTTTTTCAATTGCTGGCGGTCATCGGTAATTGGGAGCGGGCATTGAACCAATTGAACGTGTCGGGAGAGCTTGACGCGGCCAATCTACCGATGGTGCAGACCTATCGCGAAACGATACGCTGTGAGCTATTGCGGGAGAAAGTGTTCAAGGCGCAAACGACGCCGATCATGTTCGGCGAGCCGCAACAATGGCAGGCCCTGCTGCTGGAGTCCTTGCAGCTGGCGGTGGCCGGCAAGTATGAGGAGGCGTTGCAGGTCAGGGATCAGGCCTATGAACAGGCGCCGACGGTTGGCGGCACGATCAACGGCGAGCCATTTCAATGGCTCGCCGATACCGACACGCGTTTGGGGCCGGTGCTGGAACTGATCGTGAACGGCAAATATTACTGGGTGCCCTGCGCCAATATCCAGAAGTTGGTGATCGAGGCGCCGGTCGATTTACGCGATCTGGTTTGGCTGCCCGCACAGGTGACCTGGGCGAACGGCGGCGCCGCTGTCTGCTTCATTCCCGCACGTTATCCCGGCTCGGAAGCGTCGGCAGACTCCGACATCCGTCTGGCGCGCAAGACCGAATGGCGGGAGCCGCATCCAGGCCATGCGTTCGGCCTCGGCCAAAAAGTCTTGGCCACGGACAGTCGGGATTATTCCCTGTTCGAAATCCGGGAGCTGGTTTTTAATGCGCCGGGAACCTAAAACGTCATGGCCGAACTGACCAATCAGGAGCGATTGCAGCCGTCCTTATTGGACCGGCTGACCGACGACTCCCCGGACAAATCCGTCGAAAGCCGGGAACAGCGGGTATTGTCGCTGCGCCAGTTGCGGCAAAGCGTGCTGCGCGATCTGAGCTGGTTGTTGAACACCTCGGCATTCGATTCGATGGTCGATTTGGCGGATTTTCCTTTCGTCGCGCGTTCGGTGATCAACTACGGCACACCATTAGCTTCCGGCACGTCCGTCAGCAGCATGGATGTGGCCAAAATCGAGCGCAAGGTCAAACAGGCGATCATCGATTTTGAACCGAGAATTCTTGCCGATTCGCTGACTGTCAAGCTGGTGGCCGATGATAAAAAAATGAATCAGCATGCGGTTTTCTTCACGATCGAGGGCGAGTTATGGGCGCAGCCGTTGCCGACGCATTTATTCATCCGCAGCAGCTTCGACCTGGAAACGGGCGAAGTGACGGTCAAGGATCTGGGAGGTTAGGGCATGGATCCCCGTTTATTGAATTACTACAACCGCGAGCTGCAGCAAGTTCGTGAAATCGGCGCCGAATTTGCCGCCGAATATCCGAAAATCGCCGCACGCTTGGGTCTGGATACGTTCGAATGCGCCGATCCCTATGTGGAGCGCCTTTTCGAAGGCTTCGCGTTCATGGCCGCGCGCGTGCAACTCAAGATCGATTCGGAATTTCCGAATTTTACCCAGAATCTCCTGGAGATCGTTTACCCGCACTACCTCGCGACGACGCCGTCGATGACCGTGGTCGAATTCAAGCCCGATCTGACCGAATCGGGCCTGGCGGAAGGTTTTCTGGTCCCCAAGGGTACAACGCTCCGCAGCCAGATCGGCAAAGGCGAGCAGACTGCCTGCGAATATCAAACCGCCCATCCGCTGCAATTGTTTCCGTTGGAAGTGCAGCAGGTCGAATACCTGCCGACGCTGGCCGCGGTTTCCGCCAGCGGCCTGTCTTCGGCCAAACATCTGGCCAATGTCAAGGCCGCAATCCGTATCGTGCTGCGCACTACCGCCGATGTACGCTTCAATAAAATGGCGCTGGACAAGCTCTCGCTGTTTTTGCGCGGCACCGGCGGCATTCCTTACCGCCTGTATGAGCAGTTTTTGGCCAACACTCAGGGGATTGCCTGCAAGTTTCAGCAAAACGGCTCTGCGCAGGTGGAATATACGAGCGGCGCGGGACTCGCGCGCGGCTTGGGTTTCGCCGAGGACGAGGCGATGCTGCGCAACACGCCGCGCTCGTTCGACGGATACCGCATGCTGCAGGAATATTTTGCCTTTCCCGAGCGCTATTTGTTTGTCGAATTGTCCGGTCTGGAGCCTCTGGTAAGACAATGCGAAGGCAATGAACTGGAGCTGTTCGTGCTGCTGGACCGCAGTGACGCGAACCTGATCCATGCGCTGGACAAATCCAATCTGGCGTTGTTTTGCGTGCCGGCGATCAATCTGTTTCCGAAACGTACCGACCGTGTCCACGTCGATCCGCGCCAATCCGAATACCATATCGTGGTGGACCGTACCCGGCCGATGGATTATGAAATCTTCAGCGTCGGGCACGTCACCGGCTACGGTCACCAGCAATTTAGCGAGCAAGCTTTTTTGCCTTTTTATGGCTCGCGCAGCGCTTATCAAAGTCAGGCGGAAACGGCTTTTTATACGCTGAACCGAAGGCGGCGGGTGTTGTCTTCGAAGCAACGTCGCGAAGGCATCCGTTCCAGCTACATCGGCAGCGAACTGTTCATTTCTCTGGTCGATGCGGCGCAGGCGCCGTTTGCACCGGAGGTCACGATGCTGGGTCTGGAGACGCTGTGCACGAATCGCGATTTGCCCTTGGTCATGCCGGTCGGCATCGGCGACACCGATTTTACTCTGCAAATCAGCGCGCCGGTGCAAGCGATCCGCTGCATCGCGGGGCCGACCCGGCCGTTGCCTCCCGCTTACGAAGGGGATAGCGTCTGGCGTTTGATCAGCCATCTGTCGCTGAACTACCTGTCGCTGATCGATACCGACGCCAAGCAGGGCGCGGTCGCGTTGCGAGAGCTATTGAGCCTTTACGCCGATCAGCGCGATTCCGCGAAAAGAAAACAGATCGAAGGGGTGGTGTCGGTCAGCGCGAAAAATGTAGTCAGACGCATCGACATGAAAGGCCCCATCGTCTTCGGGCGAGGGCTGGAGGTTTCGCTGTTGCTCGATGAATCGGCCTTTGAAGGCGGCGGCTATTTCTTGATGGGCAAGGTGCTGGAACAATTCTTTGCGAACCATGTTTCGATCAATTCGTTTGTCGAAACCGTGGTGCGTTCAACCGACCGCGGCGAGGTGGCCAGATGGCCGGCGAGAATCGGACGACGTCACATTTTCTGATCGAAGAGCTTGAACACGCGGCGTACCGTTTCGATTTTTTCGAAGCGCTGCGTTTGCTCGAAGCGCTGAATCCCGACAAACCCAAACTGGGCACCAGCCTGAAGGCCGCCGACGATCCGGTGCGCCTCGGTCAGGTGCCGGAACTGCAGTTTCCGCCCGCCGCCTTGGCTTCCTATACCCAAGGTGACGGCGCCGCGCCGCGGCTGGCGGTGAATTTTTTCGGTTTATTCGGTCCGCATGGCGCCCTGCCGCTGCATCTGACCGAATATGCCAGAGATAGGCTCAGAAATCATCACGATTCCACCATCGCCGGTTTTGCGGACATCTTCCATCACCGGATGCTTTGCCTGTTTTACCGCGCCTGGGCGAACTCTCGCCCGGAAGTGGTCTACGGCCGGCCCGACTCCGATCGCTTCCCGTTTTATGTCGACGCCTTGCTGGGCCTCAGCGGCAAAGCCTTCCACGGCCGCGACGCGCTGCCCGACCGGGCCAAGCGCTTTTATGCCGGACGCTTTTCTCAGCACGCCAAAAATCCCGACGGATTGCAGGCGATCATCGCTGACATTTTGTCTCTGAATGTTCAAATCGAGGAATTTGTCGGCGAGTGGATGGAGATTCAACGAGACGAGCATACCCGTCTGGGCTTCTCGCCGCAGGTCGCGTCCCTCGGACAGTCGGCCTTGCTGGGCGCTTATGTCTGGGGTTGCCAGCATAAATTCCGATTGATCCTGGGTCCGCTGCCGCTGCATCAATATTTGGCTCTGCTGCCGGGCGCCGACGCGTTGGCGGAGTTGACCGCGATCGTGCGCAATTATGTCGGCGATGAATTCGTTTGGGATGTGAACCTGATTCTGCAACAGGATCAGGTGCCGCAGGAACTGTCGCTCGGTGAGCCGAAGGCCGCGCATGCTTCCTGCATGAACGGCGCGGCCCAGCTGGGCTGGAGCATGTGGCTCGGGCCGCGGCCCGGCCGGCGCGATGCCGATGACTTGATGCTCGATCCGTTCATCAAACTGGGCGGAGCTTGATGAACACACCATAAAACCAATCATAAACGGGAAAGAACCATGGCAGAAATTAGCCGAGTAAAGCTGTTTGGAAAATTAAACCGGGTTTGCTACAAGGCTGTCGAGGGCGCGACGGTATTTTGCAAACTCAGAGGCAACCCCTATGTTGAACTGGTGCACTGGCTGAGCCAGCTCCTGCAACTGCCCGATTCGGATCTGCACCGGGTTCTCAAGCATTACAGCCTCGATGTCTCGGTGCTCGCGCGCGACGTGACTAATGCGCTGGACCGCCTGCCGCGCGGCTCGACTTCGATTTCCGATTTCTCGCCGCACATCGAGGATTCGGTCGAACGCGGCTGGGTGTACGGTACCTTGATGTTCGGCGAAAGCCAGGTGCGCAGCGGCCATCTGGTTGTCGGCATGCTGAAGACCAAAGGACTGCGCAACGAACTGGTCGGCATCTCCCGCGAGTTCGAAAAAATCAAAACCGATGCATTGACCGAGGAATTGGCCAAGATCGTGGCTGGCTCGCCCGAAGACGGCTTGGCAGCGACCGACGGTTTCCAGGCCGGCGCGGCGCCCGGCGAAGCCAGCGGCGCGATCGCCCCGGCCGCGATGGGCAAGCAGGAAGCCTTGAAACAGTTTACCGTCGATCTGACCGAACAGGCGCGCCTTGGCAAGATCGACCCGATCGTCGGCCGCGATGAAGAAATCCGCCAGGTGATCGACATTCTGATGCGCCGCCGCCAGAACAATCCGATTTTGACCGGCGAGGCCGGCGTCGGCAAGACCGCCGTGGTCGAAGGTTTCGCCCTGAAGATCGTCGCCGGCGATGTGCCGCCGTCGCTGAGGGATGTGACCCTACGCACCCTGGATGTCGGCTTGTTGCAGGCCGGGGCCAGCATGAAGGGCGAATTCGAAAACCGCCTGCGCCAGGTGATCGAGGAAGTGCAATCCTCGCCGAAGCCGATCATTCTGTTCATTGACGAAGCGCATACCTTGGTCGGCGCCGGCGGCGCGGCCGGCACCGGCGATGCGGCGAACCTGTTGAAACCGGCGCTGGCCCGCGGCGCCTTGCGCACGGTTGCGGCGACCACCTGGGCCGAATACAAGAAGCACATCGAAAAAGACCCGGCGCTGACCCGCCGCTTCCAGGTCGTGCAGGTGCTCGAACCGAGCGAGGAAAAAGCGATTCGGATGCTGCGCGGCGTGGTGTCGGTGCAGGAAAAACATCATCAGGTCTTGGTGCTCGACGAAGCGCTGGAAGCGGCGGTCAAATTGTCGCATCGTTACATTCCGGCCCGGCAATTGCCGGACAAGGCGGTCAGCCTGCTCGATACCGCCTGCGCCCGCGTCGGCATCAGCCAGCATGCGGTGCCGGCGGAGGTCGACGACTGCCGTAAGCGCATCGAAGCGCTCGATACCGAGTTGGAGATCATCGGACGCGAAAAAACGGTCGGCGTCGATGTCACCGCCAGGGAACAATTGGCCAACGAAAAACTGGAAGCCGAAAAAGCCCGTCTTGCGGAACTCGACGCGCGCTGGAACGCCGAGAAAGAACTGGTCGGCAAGATTCTCGAACTGCGCGCGAAGCTCCGCAGCGCCGGTCATGCGGTCGATAAAGCCGGAGAGGCGCCGGCCGCCGAGGCAGCCGGCGACCGCGAAGCCCTGCTGGCCGAATTGAAAGATCTACAAGCGCAACTGCACGCACAGCAGGGTGAGTCGCCATTGATTCTGCCGACCGTCGATCAACAGGCGGTCGGCGCGGTCGTGCAGGACTGGACCGGCATCCCGGTCGGCCGCATGGTCAAGAACGAGATCGAAACGGTATTGAAGCTGCCCGACCTGCTCGAACAGCGCATCATCGGCCAGCGCCATGCGCTCGAAATGATCGCCAAACGCATCCAGACCTCGCGCGCCGGCCTCGACAATCCGAACAAACCGATCGGCGTGTTCATGCTGGCCGGCACCTCCGGCGTCGGCAAGACCGAAACCGCATTGGCGCTGGCCGAAACGCTCTACGGCGGCGAACAGAACGTGATCACGATCAACATGAGCGAATACCAGGAAGCGCATACCGTCTCGACTTTGAAAGGTGCGCCTCCGGGCTATGTCGGCTACGGCGAGGGCGGCGTGTTGACCGAAGCGGTGCGCCGGCGTCCGTATAGCGTGGTGTTGCTCGATGAAGTCGAAAAAGCGCATCCGGACGTGCACGAAATCTTCTTCCAGGTGTTCGACAAAGGCTGGATGGAAGACGGCGAAGGCCGCGTGATCGACTTCAAGAATACCTTGATCCTGTTGACCACCAATGCAGGCACCGACCTGATCGCGGGGCTTTGCAGCGATCCCGAACTGATGCCGGACCCCGAGGGCATCGCGAAGGCGCTGCGCGAACCGTTGCTGAAAGTGTTCCCGCCGGCCTTGCTCGGGCGTCTGGTCGTGATTCCGTATTATCCGCTCAGCGACGTGATGATCGGCGCGATCGCCCGTTTGCAACTCGGCCGCATCAAGAAGCGCATCGCCGAAAGCCACAAGGTGCCGTTCAGTTACGATGACGACGTGATCAAACTGATCGCGAGCCGCTGTACCGAACTCGAAAGCGGAGGCCGGATGATCGACGCGATCTTGACCAACACCGTGCTGCCGCGGATCAGCGAGGAGTTTTTGACGCGGATGATGGAAGGCAAGCCGATCGAGCGAGTACATGTGAGTGTAATGGATGGGGATTTTGGGTATGGGTTTGAATAGAGAAAACGGTGTGCCGTTGGCATTCTGTACGGCTTTTTGACTAATGGGTTAGATCATGGTCGCTAAAATACTAGAAAATCAAAAGCTGGATTACAGCCAACCCAGCAATATGCTGCCATATGATAAAAATTGCGTTGCGATGACGTTTTCGCGCCTTTTGGGTGTCGGCGTGCATCCGACGATCAATTTTTTCCTGCAGAAAGGTTGGATATCTAAGGCATCCGATCTCGAGAACGACGGAATGATTAATAAGATCATCAAGGAACTGAATCTGGCAGAATGCTATGTAGACAGCAGCTGGGCAGCGGTCAAAACGGGAATGCAAGGTTATAAGGATGGGCGTTATTTTGCCACCAATTGGGGGCCCTCGGGATCGGCCGGAGGTAATGGCCACGCCTTTGCAATTATTAAAAAAGGCGGCATTGGCGTCTATGGCAACAATCAGGAAGTTAAGCAGTCATCAAATGGTTCATCAAGGCCTTACCACCAAGCCATCAACGAAACGCACAAGATATCAGTCTATGGTCCAATTATCTGATCGTCTTGGAACTCGTATAGATTTTTGATCGGAGAATGGAAGAGGCACAAACACAAACATGGGTCATGTCTTATTTGCAGCGTTATGTTTTGTTTTATTGAACATCGTTGAGGCTTCAGGCAATTGCGGTTTGCTGGCGCAAATCCGCCCTAGGAGCTCGACTTTGCAAAATGCAACATGTGCTCCGAATTTTTTCTTATTGGTGAAGTAATTTTATCGGGAGGTAGATTATGCCGAAGAGTTCATGGCAAAAGGCAGCACGGCGGGCAGAAGAAAGGATGGGTAGCGGAGCCGATGACTATAACCTGAACGGCGACTGGGTCAGTGGGCTTACCGAGTTGGCCAATCAACTCCATAACACCGATTGTCCAAATGACTCCGAATCCACGACGGCGACGGGGCGTATGGGAAATACGCTTTATCTTGCCCGACAGGGAGGAAAAAATATCAGTTACAATGAGTCGAAAATTAAAGATGACTTTAAAGTGACTTCCGTTATTGACTGTACATTCAAAGAAAAAATAGAAGATCGAGCCCCCTCGGGGTTACATGCTGAGATGATGATAGTTCGTTATATATTGAAAAATGCGATTATCGCAAAAGATCAATTAACGCGGTCAGAATCGGGTAATGTAGGGAATAACCAACTTCAGATAGGCACCACGAAAGGCTGTTGTCTTGATTGTGCCGGTTGGCTGAATGAGCGCGGAGTTCCTCATACCGTTACCACCGGCAAGCCATCCTTGATGTGGAGGCACCCGGTAACCCTTTCGCTTTATAGGCACGAAAACACCAAGGCCAATAACGTCTTTCTGAATCTCAAATTCTACAAGGCAGTAGGGATGGCGGAACTGAAATAGTAATTAGTCTCGATGTAGCTCCGCGGAATCGAGGATAAACGGGGCCAATAACCTATAATTTCTCCCGCGCGTTTGCTGGCCTATGTAGTTTTTTAGATTGTTGTCATGCCGCCACGATCAAGCCCGGTATGGTGGGCAAACAGCTTCATCGTTTGCCCATCATTTCCGCAGGGAAACGTGCCGCCGTTATACAAACCCTGCTCGGCACAGCCAAACTGAATGAACTTGATTCCGAGGCATGATTACGAGACACCCTGGAAAAGCTTCCTATCTGGCCCAACAGTCGCATCGACGGACTTCTTGAGCGGGGCGGGGTTTCAAACCTCGTCCTGAACGTTTCGAAACCGTTTTCCGGAGGCATAACAATTTCGCCGGATGGCTTTTTCACCGTCACAATATTTGCTGTGGTCGGTATCCTCGCGGCAATTATGCGTGCTCGGAGTTCGTATAATCTTTACGGGCGGGGTGAATACCCCGCCCGGCTGTGTTCCTATTGTCCCCGCATAAAAAACTTATCCAGTTCCTGGGTTGAAAGTTCAATCCAGGTCGGGCGGCCGTGATTGCACTGGCCGCTGCGGTCGGTTTGTTCCATATCCCGAAGTAGGGCGTTCATCTCGCTGACGGTCAGGCGCCGGTGCGCTCTGACCGAGCCGTGACAGGCCATCGTGGCCAGGACGGCATTCGCTTGCTGCTGCACCCGTTGGCTCACGCCATGCACCGAAAGATCAGCCAACACATCGCGCAGTAAGGTTTCGGCATCGGCCCCGGCCAACAGGGCCGGTACAGAACGCAAGATCAGCGTTTCCGGGCCGGATCGATTCACTTCGAGGCCCAGGGCGGCAAAATAATCATGCGACTGTTCGGCAAGATCGGCCTCGCGGGCGCTGACCTGGATCTTGATCGGCAACAGCAGCGGCTGCTGCGCGACCGCGCCTTGTTCGTATTGCCGTTTCAGACGTTCGTAGCTGACCCGCTCGTGCGCGGCGTGCGCATCGACCAGGATCACCCCGGTCGGCGTCTCGGACAGGATATAGATGTTGTGCAGATGCGCGACCGCATAGCCCAATGGATGATCATCCGTTTTTTCCGTGGCCTGCATCGGTGTGGGAGATAGCATCGGCGGCGGCGAAACCGGCGTGCTGTGCAGCGCCCCATAAGCCCGGATTTCTTCCTGCACCGACAGCGGCAGAGTCGCCTGCTGCGGCGGGCGCGGCTGAAATGCCGGCGGCCGGCGTTCTTCGGTAATTTGCGGCTTGGCGAACGGCTCGGCCGGTGATTCCACCATCGGCAGCGTGACGGTATTTTGCTGCTGCCCCGGACGCACTTCGGCCAGCGAGCGGTGCAACGCGCTGAACAGAAAGTCATGCACCAGGCGGCCTTCCCGGAAGCGCACCTCGAGCTTGGCCGGATGCGCGTTCACATCGACCAGCGCCGGGTCGAGCGTCAGATACAACACGAACACCGGCTGGCGGCCGTGATAGAGCACGTCCTGATAGGCCTGCTTGATCGCATGCGCGACCAGTTTGTCCTTGATCAGGCGGCCGTTCACATAGAAAAACTGCATGTCCGGCTGGCTGCGCGAAAAGGTCGGAAGACCGACCCAGCCGGTCAGCTCCAGCCCGGAGGAGGCAAAATCGATCTTCACGCACTGGTCGATGAAGGCCGAACCGCAGATGCTCGCGATCCGCTTTTCCTGTTCGGCGGGCGCCAGGGCCGGCTTCAGGTTCAGGATTTCTTTTTGGTTATGCGTCAGCCTGAAGCCGATGTCGAAACGGCTCAACGCCATCCGTTTGATCAGCGTCTCGATGTGGTCGAATTCGGTCTTTTCGGATTTTAAAAACTTGCGGCGCGCCGGCGTGTTGTAAAACAGGTCGCGCACATCGACGGTCGTGCCCTTGGGGTGCGGGTCGGGTTGCGGATCGAAGTTGCTTTCGGTGCCGTCGGCACGGACCTGCCAGGCGCAATCGGCGCCATCGGTCCTTGAAATCAGCGTCAGGCGGGCGACCGAGCTGATGCTCGGCAGCGCTTCGCCGCGAAAGCCCATGCTGGCGACGTGTTCGAGGTCGTCGAGCGTCGCGATTTTACTGGTTGCATGGCGGGACAGTGCGAGCGGCAAATCGTCCTTGTCGATGCCGCTGCCGTCGTCGCGGATCTTGATCAGCCGGGCGCCGCCTTGTTCGATGTCGATGTGGATCTGCCGGGCGCCCGCATCGAAGCTGTTTTCAACCAGTTCCTTGACCACCGACGACGGTCTTTCGACCACTTCGCCCGCCGCGATCTGGTTAACGAGCTGGGTTGGGAGTAAATGAATGCGCATTCGCGTGAGTTTAAAAAAAGGCTTATTTTACCGTTGATCGGCCGGAAAGCGTACAACAGTCGCCCGAATCAAAATCATACTGGTATAATTGAACGATTTTCGGGTAGGGTGCGCATCGCGCACCTTCGACTCTATCTAACCCAGAAAAGATGCGCGATGCGCACCCTTACGACTGATGAAATTAAGCAAAATCTTCGGCTTGCATGCCGTGCAATCGGCGTTGCACTATTCGCCGGACAAAATTACCCAGGCCTGGATCGACGGCCAACGGCAGGATCAGCGCCTGGCGCGGGCCATCGCCGACCTGGAAGCGCTCGGCATCCGGCCCGAGAAGACCGAGCGCAAGAAGCTGGATCGCTTTGCGGAAGGCGGTCAACACCAAGGCATCGTGGTCGAAGTCGAAATGCCCGGCGAGTTGCCGGAGCACGATCTGAAAACGGCGGTCGAGAATCTGACCGCGCCGGCCTTGTTCCTGGTGCTCGATCATGTGCAAGACCCGCATAATTTCGGCGCGTGCCTGCGCACCGCCGATGCGACCGGCGTCCACGGCGTGATTGTCACGAAGGACAATGCGGCCAGCATTACCCCGACCGTCTGCAAGGTCGCGAGCGGCGCGGCCGAAACGGTGCCGGTATATCAGGTGACCAATCTGGCCCGCACCTTGCGCTGGCTGAAAGAGCAGGGCATCTGGGTGTTCGGCGCGGCCGGCGACACCGCGCAAAGCGCCTATCAGTCCGATTTTAGCGTGCCGATGGCGCTGGTGGTCGGCGCGGAAGGCAAGGGCCTTCGGCGTCTGACCCAGGAAGCCTGCGATATGCTGGTTTCTCTGCCGATGCGGGGCAGCGTCGAAAGTCTGAATTTGTCGGTTGCGACCGGCGTATTGTTATATGAGGTTCTGCGGCAGCGGACGACGGCATGACGGATAAGCCGATGATGCTCGCGGGCGTCGATTTGAGCTGCATACGCGATGACCGCGTGCTGTTCAAGGCACTGAATTTTACCCTGCATGCAGGGCATGTCCTGTTGCTCGAAGGCAAGAACGGCAGCGGCAAGACGTCCTTGCTGCGCATCCTCTGCGGTTTTCGCGAGGCCGACGCGGGTCAGGTGCTGTGGCGCGGCGAAGCGATCGATGACAGCCGCTATTATGCGGACATGGCCTATGTCGGCCATCTGGACGGCATCAAGAAGGAACTGACCGTGCTCGAAAATCTGAACGTCTCGCTAGCCCTGGGCCGGCCCGGACGTTTTACGATCGCCGATGCGCTGGAGAAGGTGCACTTGGCGGGCTATGACGATGTGCCGGCGCAGGCCTTGTCGGCCGGTCAGAAGCGGCGCCTGTCGCTGGCGCGCCTGTTGATCACCGGCAACCACTTATGGATTCTCGACGAGCCGTTTACCTCGCTCGACCGGGCCGGCATCGCGCTGATCGAATCGCTGATGCGCGAGCACTGCGCCGACGGCGGCATGATCGTTTTAACCTCACACCATGACATCGATCTGCATGACGCGGTCGTGCAGCGTATTTATTTATCCTGATGACACTGACTCGAGCTTTTCTGGCCATCGTCCGCCGCGATCTGGTGCTGGCGTTTCGGCGGCGCGCGGAGATGATCAATCCCTTGCTGTTTTTTGTGCTGGTGATTACGCTGTTTCCGCTCGGCATCGGCGCACAGCCGCATTTATTGCAGTCTATCGCGCCGGGCGTAATCTGGGTCGCCGCGCTGCTGGCGGCGATGTTGTCGCTGGACAGCCTGTTCCGCTCCGACTTCGATGACGGCTCGCTCGAACAGATGCTGCTGAGCCCGCATCCGGCGTCGCTGCTGGTGCTGGCCAAGGTGATCGCGCACTGGCTGGTGACCGGTCTGCCGCTGCTGCTGGTCGCGCCGTTGCTCGCGGTGTTTCTGGGGCTGCCCAATCATGCCCTGGGCGTATTATTGTTGACGTTGCTGCTCGGCACGCCGGTGCTCAGCCTGATCGGCGCGATCGGCGTCGCGTTGACCGTAGGCCTCAGGCGCGGCGGCATGATCCTGTCGCTGCTCGTGCTGCCGCTCTATGTGCCGGTGCTGATCTTCGCCGGCAATGCGGTGCAAATGGCGGCCGGCGGTTTGCCGGTCGATGCGCAGATCAGCATATTGATTTCGATCCTGCTCTTGTCATTGGTCCTGGCGCCCTGGCCGACCGCGGCGGCATTAAAAATGAGTATTAATTAGCAATATCCCGTAAAATATTTCGATTTATCGTTTCCGCGCTTCGTGTCACTGCCATTAAGTTAAGGCGGGTATCTCCCTCTCCCTTCGGGAGAGGGGCGGGGTGAGGGGGAATCAAATAAGGAAAAATACTTTATTTTGACCCCCTCATCCTAGCCTTCTCCCGGAGGGAGAAGGGACCGGCCATCCATTACTTAATGGCAGTTTACCAGAGCACGGGAACACCGGCTGCACCGCTCCGGCGGTGTGTGATAAAGAGCGTCGGAAATAGTGGATGCTTTCGCTTAGCCACCCTTCGCCTTAAACTCTGTACTTTGCATGCAATGTTTTTAGTACCCGATTCCGTAGTCCGATTTTTTCACCGCATGGCCTCGCCGCCGCATTTCTATGCGCTGACCGAGCGCCTGATGCCCTGGCTGAGCGCCATTTTCATCCTGTTGACCGCTGCCGGCCTGTATGGCGGCCTGTATCTCGCCCCGGCGGATTACCAGCAGGGCGACAGTTACCGGATCATCTATATCCATGTGCCGAGCGCCTGGATGTCCTTGTTCATCTATACCGTGATGGCGGCGGCGGGCGCGATCGGCCTGGTCTGGCGGATCAAGCTGGCCGAGGTGGTCGCGATCAGCAGCGCGCCGGTCGGCGCCGGTTTTACCTTTGTCGCGCTGGTGACCGGCTCCTTGTGGGGCAAGCCGATGTGGGGAACTTGGTGGGTCTGGGATGCCAGGCTGACTTCCGAACTGATCCTGTTGTTCCTCTATCTCGGCGTGATCGGACTTTACGGCGCGATCGACGACAAGCGCGTCGCCTCGAAAGCGGTCGCGATTTTGGCGCTGGTCGGCGTGGTGAATATCCCGATCATTCATTACTCGGTCGAATGGTGGAACACGCTGCATCAGGGACCGACGGTCACCAAGATGGACAAGCCGTCGATTCATGTCAGCATGCTGATTCCGCTGCTGTTGATGGCGCTCGCTTTCAAATTCTATTACTTGATCGCGATGCTGCAACGCGCGCGCGTCGAAGTCTTGCTGCGCGAGCGTTCGGCGCAATGGGTTCGCAACAAATTTTTCGGGGCTGCGTCATGAGTTTGCAGGAATTTTTCGCGATGGGCGGCTACGGCTTTTATGTCTGGACCGCCTACGGTATTACCCTGGCGGTGCTCGCCGCCAACATCATGATTCCGGTCATGCAGCGCAAACAATGGCTGCGCCGGCAACTCTTAAAAAGTAAACGGAAGGAAGGATGAAACCCGCTAGAAAACAGCGATTGCTGCTGATCGGCCTGATGGTGGTCGGCATCGGCGCGGCGACATTTTTCGCGCTGAAATCATTTAACGACAACCTGATGTATTTTTTCTCGACGACCGATGTCGTGGCCGGCAAGGCGCCGAAGGACGCGTTGTTCCGCCTGGGCGGCATGGTGGTCAAAGGCTCGGTGTCGCGTCCCGGCGACGGCATGACCGTGCGCTTCACCTTGACCGATTTCAGCAAGGAAGTGGTCGTCGAATACACCGGCATCCTGCCTGACCTGTTCCGGGAAGGCCAGGGCATCGTCGCGCACGGTAAATTGAACGACCAGGGCGTCTTCATCGCCGAGGAAGTGCTGGCCAAGCATGATGAGAACTACATGCCGCCGGAAGTGAAGGCGAGCCTGAAAAATCAGGGTGCGCCTGCCGAAGGCAAATAGGTTTAATTAGAAAAATGCCCGTTAAAACGTGCATTTTTACCGATTATCTAAAATATCGGGCTGAACTTCGCGGTTTTGATTTAGCTCGGATCGAGCATATTCTGCGTTATTCGACAGAGCGGTATTTTGATACAGAAACGCATCGCTTGATCGCTGTCGGTGAACAGGGTAATAAACTGGTGATGGTATCTTATGATGAAAGCGAGACGGAAATTATCCCTATCACGATTCATGCGACGACACGACAGCAGATCAAATTCAGATTGACGACGGGCAGACTGACTTATGAATAATCCCAAAATGACCTATTTCCCCGATGAGGATGTGATCCATTTGGCGATGACCGACGAAGAGGAGGCGGGGAGCATGGAGTTGAGCCCTCACATTACCGCCGAATTGAATGCCGAGGGTGAGTTGATCGGTGTCGAAATCCTCAAAGCCAGCGTTTTTTTAAGAGACTTTATCCTTGAAAGCACGCAAGCCAAGCTGATGCAATCCCGTAAGCGGGCCAGTTAAATAATCCACATGGACAGCAACAAAAAAGGTCAACCCCAATGATACCCGAAATAGGACACCTCGCGCTGATCATGGCCCTGTGCATGGCTGTCGTCTTGGCCATCTTGCCGATCGCAGGCTCCGCGCGCGCGATTGCCGGTTGGATCGGCGTCGCCCGGCCCGCCGCTTATGCCCAGCTCTTGTTCATGGCGATCTCGTTCGGTTGCCTGACGACGAGCTTTTTGACGCACGATTTTTCGGTCGCCTATGTCGCGACCAACTCGAATACCGCGCTGCCGACGCTGTACCTGATTTCGGGCGTCTGGGGTGCGCATGAAGGCTCGCTCTTGCTCTGGGCACTGGTGCTGTCGTGTTGGACCGGCTTGGTCGCGCGCTTCAGCAAGAGCATTCCGGAGGCGACCGTCGCGCGGGTGCTCGGCGTGATGGGGCTGGTGGCGATCGGCTTTTTACTGTTTCTGTTGTTGACCTCGAACCCGTTCGAGCGGCTGTTTCCGGCGCCTGCCGAAGGCCGCGACTTGAACCCGCTGCTGCAAGACCCCGGTCTCGCGATCCATCCGCCGATGCTGTACATGGGCTATGTCGGCTTCTCGGTCGCCTTCGCGTTCGCGATCGCAGCGCTGCTCGAAGGCCGGCTCGATGCGGCCTGGGCGCGCTGGTCCAGGCCCTGGACCAATATCGCCTGGATGTTCCTGACCATCGGCATTGCGCTCGGCAGTTGGTGGGCCTATTATGAACTGGGCTGGGGCGGCTGGTGGTTTTGGGACCCGGTCGAAAACGCCTCGTTCATGCCCTGGCTGGTCGGCACCGCGTTGATCCATTCCTTGGCCGCGACCGAAAAACGCGGCGTGTTCAAGACCTGGACCGTCCTTTTGGCCATCTTCGCCTTTTCGCTGAGTCTGCTCGGCACCTTCCTGGTCCGCTCGGGCGTCCTGACCTCGGTGCATGCGTTCGCGAGCGATCCGGCGCGCGGTCTGTTCATCCTGGTGTTCCTCGGGGTCGTGGTCGGCGGCTCGTTACTGCTGTATGCGGTCAGGGCGCCGACCGTCAAAAGTAGCGCGACTTTCGACTGGGTGTCGCGCGAATCGGTGATTCTGGTGAACAACATCCTGCTGGTCGTGACCGCGGCCAGCATCCTTCTCGGCACCCTCTATCCCTTGGTGATCGATGCGTTGGGACTCGGCAAGATTTCGGTCGGTCCTCCGTATTTCAACGCGGTGTTCATTCCATTGACCGCGCCGCTCGCGGTCGCGGTCGGCCTCGGCATGCTCTTGCGCTGGAAACGCGACCTGTTTGGCGCGCTGGCGCTGCGGGTGCGCTGGATCGCGCTGGCCTGTATCGTGCTGGGCTTGCTGTTGCCGCTGTTGATGCCGTTTTATTCCTGGGCGGCGGTGTTCGGCTTGAGCCTTGCGTTCTGGACCTTGGCCAGCACCGGGCTGTCTTTTTACGACCGCATGGGCGCGAAGGGCTTCTCCTGGCAGCGGCTCGCGGGCATTCCTTCCGGTTTCTACGGCATGACGCTCGCGCACGCGGGCATCGCGGTATTTGCGGTCGGCATCACGCTGACCTCGGCTTATAGCATCGAGAAAGACGTGCGTATGGCGCCGGGCGAGGCATTGGACATGTCCGGCTACAGCTTCCGCTTCCACGGCGTCAAGCAAACGCAGGGTCCCAATTATGTCGCCGAACAGGCGTTCGTGACGGTCGATCATGATGGCAAAAGAGTCGCCGAGATGCAGCCGCAAAAACGCGTCTATCAGGTGCAGAAAATGCCGATGACCGAGGCCGCGATCGATGCCGGCCTGTTCCGTGACCTGTTCGTCGCGATCGGCGAGCCTCTGGGCAATCAGGGCGCCTGGAGTCTCAGGATTTATTATAAATCGTTCATCCGCTGGATCTGGCTGGGCGCGATGTTGATGGCGGCCGGGGGCCTCTTGGCCGCGCTCGATCGGCGCTACCGGATCAACGCGAAAAACAAGGAAGACGCCAATGCTTAAATACCTGATCCCTCTGATCATCTTCATCGTGATGGGCGTGTTCCTCGCGATCGGCTTGAAACTGAACCCGACCGAGATCCCGTCCCCGTTCATCGGCAAGCCGGCCCCGGCGTTCAGCGCGGCGAAGCTCGATAATCCCGAACAAAAACTGTCGCCCGAGGATTTGAAAGGCAAGGTCTGGCTGTTCAATGTCTGGGCGTCCTGGTGCGTGTCGTGCCGCGCCGAGCATCCGGTGCTGAATCAATTGGCGCAGCAGCACGCGGCGCTGATCATCGGACTGAATTACAAGGACGCGCGGGACGATGCCTTGAACTGGCTCAATCAGCTCGGCAATCCTTACGACATGAGCGTGAGCGATCAGGAAGGGCGGATCGGCATCGACTGGGGCGTCTATGGCGTGCCGGAGACCTTCGTGGTCGACAAGAAAGGCGTCATCCGCCATAAACATACCGGTCCCGTGACGCCTGAAACCGTGCAGCAAACCCTGCTGCCTCTGATCGCAAAACTGCAAGCCGAATGAAACCGATTACTCTGATTTTTCTTTTGTTGCTGGCTGGCGTGAGCAGCGCCGGCGTCGAATACCGCGAATTCAAGAATCCCGAACAGCAGGAAGCCTACGAATCGCTGACCTCGGAACTGCGCTGCCTGGTCTGCCAGAATCAGACCATCGCCGACTCGAATGCGGACCTGGCCGCCGACCTGCGCCGGCAGGTCTATGAAATGCTGGAAAAAGGCCAGTCGAAGGACGAAGTCGTGAAATTCATGACCGAGCGCTACGGCGATTTCGTGTTATACAAGCCGCCGTTCAAGGTCAAAACGCTGCTGCTCTGGCTCGGGCCGGTGCTATTTTTTCTGATCGGCGCGCTATTCGTGATCGTGTTGATCCGCCGCAAACAGACCAGCCCGAAGCCGTCGCTCAGCGACGAACAACGACAAAAGATTCGCCGCTTACTGGATGAAGGTGACCGCTCTTGAACATCGTATTTTTTCTGATCGCGGCCGCATTTATCCTGGTCGCCTTTGCGTTCGTCTTGCCGCCGTTGTGGCGCGCCCGCCAATTGCAGCAGGCCGATCTCGATCATCGCAATATCGAGATCGCCAGGATTCGGCTCGCCGAACTTAAAAACAATCTGCGCGCCGGCGGCATTAGCCAGGCGCAATTCGACGAGCAGGTCGCCGAACTGGAACTCGCGCTCAGCGACGATCTTTCGATCGAAAGCCAGGTCAAGGCCGCCAATACCCAGGGCCGCTGGATGGTTTACCTGGTTGCCGTGGCGGTGCCGGTATTGGCAGGATCGCTGTATCTTGCGCTCGGACGCTTCGATGCGGTCGAGCACGGCGAAGAACTCGCCCAAGCCGCGCCGGCGGGTATGCCGAATGCCGCGGACATCGAAAAAATGGTTGCGGGTCTCGCCGAGAAGATGAAGGCGAACCCCGGCGACGCCGAAGGCTGGCTGATGCTCGGCAAGTCGTACAAATATCTCGAACAATTCCCGAAAGCCGCCGACGCCTTCGGGAATGCCTATCGTCTGATGGGCGACAAGCCCGACGTGATGCTGCTCTACGCGGAAGCGCTGGCCTTCGCCGCCGAGAAAAACCTGGCCGGCAAACCGTCCGAGCTGATCTTCAAGGCGCTGAAACTCGAACCCGAAAACCCGAACGGCCTCTGGCTTGCGGGCCTTTCCAAGGTGCAGCAAGGCGACCCGCAGGGCGCCGCGGCGCTGTGGCGGAAGCTAGAATCGCTGCTGCCGGAAGGCTCCGAGCCGCGGAAGGAAATGCAGAACATCATTGCAGGGCTCCCGGGCCAGGCGCAGGTTGCGGCAAGCGAGCCGCAGACACCGCCAGCTGCCGCTGCTGCGGCCGCTTCGATTAGCGTCGAAGTCAGCCTGGCGCCGGAACTCCAGCAAGCCGCAAGCCCTGGCGACACCTTATTCATCTATGCCCAGGCCATGACCGGCCCTAAAATGCCGCTCGCGATCGTGCGCAAACAAGTCTCCGACCTGCCGCTCAAGGTTACGCTCGACGACACGATGGCGATGATGCCGGCGATGAAATTATCGAATTTCGGCGAGGTGAAATTGCTCGCGCGCATCTCCAAATCCGGTCAGGCCGTCTCGCAGCCGGGGGATTTGATCGGGGCGGTAGAAAAAGCCGCCGTGTCCGGCTCTAGCGATTATAAAGTCGTGATTAATCAGCGAGTTGAATAATCTGTAAAACTCTGGACTCTACGCCGGACGGGTTTTGCAAACCCGTCCGCACATTTTCTTGAGGCCTTGAAGCTGGCTTGAAACGTCCAGGCCGGGGTTGCAAACCCCGGCCCGCCGGGTATCTTTACTATGCTCGGTTTTTTCAGAATGAGGAAGCGAGCCAGTACGTATGCGAGCAATGACCGTTCGTGAATAATAGTTACATAATGTGCCTCCTAGATAATTCCATTCTTATGATGCCCTAATCTCCTCTCGAATACGTTAATAAATGTTCTCAATCGTACAAAATTTTCTTCAAATTCCCCCCGAATCGAAAAGCCGTGTGTTTCTAATCCCAGATGACTGGGATGATTGGTTCGCTTTTCAGACTGCGTACGCCGTAATTGTTCACGACTCTAGTGGAAAGCGGCATCGACTTGGTGAAGTAAAAATCGGGGAAGAAGGGCTTCGGGGCAGAAGGTTTGGAGGCGATAAAGAGCTTGGCTACCGAACTCCAACGCTACCGGAATCCTTTAATTCATTAAGCGAAAATCATTTTTCACTTGGGCAAGATGACAACTACTATGAAACATTGAACGCCCTTGATGACGACTTCGGGCGCAAAATTCTTTTGGCACTTCGGGATTGTGCCTTCGACTTAAGAATTTTCGCGAAGTATGAACACGAACAGGTGATGCAGGCATCTCTGCTAAGATTCCTGAGGGCAGAGAATGTTCGCAATAGGCTCAACCGGCTAGCTAATGGCAACCCAGAGCTAACCAGATTCGAATTCGAATACGTTTTGCCTGACGGAAATCTCGATCATATCTTTCCAGAAGAAAAAATCGAAGGTTTGACATCTCCAACGTTAAGTTTTGTGGTCGAACCAAATTCCGAGCCTCCGACGAACGTTCATGTCTTGATTGGTCGAAATGGGGTTGGTAAGACACGGTGCATTCAAAGTTTAATACGTTCAGTATTGGGCCTCGAGGCACGGAAAGATGCTCCAGTGGGAGAACTTCGGCGAGTCGGCGCCAATAAGGAAAATTGGTCATTCGCGGGGTTGGTTCTTGTCTCGTTTAGCATATTTGATGATTTTGAGATGCCTGCTTTTGATAAGTCGCCAATTAGACCAAATTTGATTGGACTGCGTGAAAGCCTAAGTGACGAAAAGCAGCAAGGTCCGCAGATTAAAACTGCAGCTATGCTAACAAAAGATTTTACCGACAGTTTTGGCCTCTGCAGAAGCGGCTTGCGTGCAAAACGATGGAGGGATGCAATTAAAACTTTGGAAGTAGATTCATTGTTTGCAGAGGCGGGCGTCGCCCAATTATTGGATCTATCTGACGAACAATGGGAGGGAGTTGCAATAAAACTGTTTAAACGGTTGAGCTCTGGTCATGCTATCGTTCTATTAACTACAACACGTTTAGTTGAACTTGTCGATGAGCGAACTCTTGTCATTTTAGACGAGCCAGAAGGTCATCTCCACCCTCCATTGTTGTCAGCTTTTATCCGTAGTGTTGCTGATTTAATGGTCAAGCGTAATGGTGTTGCCATTATTGCGACCCATTCTCCAGTAGTACTGCAGGAAGTTCCTCGCTTGTGTGCATGGAAGCTCAAGCGTACAGGGTTAGCGGCAGGAGCTGAGAGACCGCAGATCGAAACTTTCGGTGAAAATGTTGGAGTCCTGACAAGAGAGGTATTCGGACTCGAGGTTACAGAATCAGGTTTCCACAACCTTATTCGGAATGCCGTAAAAGAGAACAATACTTATGATGAAGTAATCGAACATTTTGGTGGTCAAGTGGGTATGGAAGCTCGGGCTATTGCGAGAAATCTAGTTGCTAGCATGAAACGAGATGGGGGTTAAAATGCATTCATTACCAAAACCTAATATAAGCGCACAGAAAGTATTTGTGGCTTGCGCTAAAACCGTATCAAATTCAGACCTCTCTAAACGCCTGCTTTCGATCGCTGAGGAAATAGAATCTGCAGAGACTGATTACAATGACCACGGATCCAAAGGGACATTATTCCAAATAAAAGAGAAGACTAGCATTGGAACCGTAACATCCGAAGAGATGAGTACGCTGTTTGAAGACGTTGCAGGAATAAATACCGAGACAACCTCAAGTGATGAAATCGGAGACAAAAAGCCACAGCAACCTCTGGATGCAGGCGGTGTCGTTTCGGTAGAGCAAATGGAAACGCTCTATAGCGGAACTTTTGTGAGAAAAACGTCGCCACTTAGAACTGTTTATGATCATCTTCGAGGGTCTGCACCCAACGATATTTGCCCTCTGTGCCGCCAGCGAGTAGTTAAAACGTTGGATCATTATCTGGCCAAGAGCAAGCACCCGGCGTTTGCAGTAACACCTATTAACCTTATCCCTGCGTGTTCCGATTGCAACAAACTAAAACTGGCAAAACAGCCAGCAACCGCTGATGCGCAAACTTTTCATCCGTACTTTGATAAATTAGACAATGAGACTTGGCTTGTCGCTTGTGTTGGCCGTACCAGCCCACCATCAATTAGTTTTTCTGTGGTACCACCTAAAAAATGGGACGAAATTACACAGAAAAGGCTCATGACACACTTCTCCACCTTTGAGCTAGATGTGCTGTATGCAGCGCACGCCGGTGCTGAATTAATGAATATCAAATACAGTTTGCTGAAAGCGGCAGAGGCAGATGGGGCTTCAGGCATACGAAGCCACCTGCAGGAGCAGGCAAAAGATCGATCAGACGCTGATCCTAATTCATGGAGTGCTGCAATGTATATAGCGCTGGCTGACTCAAGTTGGTTTTGTGAACAGGGTTATAGAACTATTATTGAAAACCCGACCAAGTCTATATCGGATAATGAGGAAGCTATTAATGAACTTCTTGATAACTTGTGTTCATAAGTACGTGTGCAAAATAAATTCGGTGTTTTTTCAGATTGCCTTGTGAAATGTGCTAATAAAAACAATAGCATATCTGAAATTGCTAGCTGGATAATTATGCATAGGTACTTAGCAAGGTAGCCTCGATTCCGCTGCGCTACATCAAGGCTACCTTCTGGTTTTTTTCATTTGCATCGAATCTTTGTGATGGCATCCGCTATGGCGGTTGGCTCGGCAACTGCTCCATGCGTTGCTCTACCTCCTGCATCCCAGCAATCGTGCGCGAAACTGCTCTACGAGCTTAGGTGAAACTTTTTGCCCCCGCCTTGTTCAAAAAGTGAGCTACCCGTTGCCTACCCGCAATGATTTTACCCTGTTCCGTTGGGGCTGATTTGGCAAGGTTTTCTTCCGGAGTAACTATCTCTAGTATAATGAGGGCTATGGAATGGGCATAAAACGAATTGTATCGGCGAACCAAGGATCGGCCTTCTGTCTGGTCATCCCGAACGGGATGCCTTGAAGCTTAGCGGGTATGCCCAGCTTTTAATCAATACACCTATTTGTGTGCAAAGTGACTCGATGAAAATGGCCACTTATTTGGGTTCGATCAAACCGATTCTGTTCTGGTCGGTCGCGGCGATCATTACGTTGTCGGTAGTCGCGCAAGCCAATCCGAACGAAACCTTCGTTAGCCAAGGCATGCTGCCCTATGGGTTTTCGATGACATCCTTGCAAGGCGGCAACGAAGTTGATCCGCGCAAAGCCATTACCCTGGAGGCGGTGGGCTTGGGCGCCCGCTTGTCCAAGGTTGAACTGCTCGACGGTACGGAAAAAGTCCTGTTTGCGGCGAAGGATCAAACCCGCCTTAGCCTGCCTGTCCCTCTAGCTTTCGAGGCTCGCCATAAGATCAAGGTGACGGCGGAGCGGTCTTGGTCCGGAGAGTCCGAAACCCGTGAAATTAACTTCACAACGGCCGCCGTGCCGAAGTTAGAAGGGCCCACGCTTACCCGGTTGGGCCCGGACGCCTCGGTGACCCTGCATTTCGACCGGCCCGTGGGGAAGGTGCAGGCCACAGGCGGCTTGACGTTGAAAGCGGAACACGATGCCACGGGTCATAACATCCGGTTGATGGCGAGTGCTTATGAGCAAGACCATAAGTATGCGGTCCAGGTGAACTATAAAACCCCCACGGGCGTATCCCTGCCGCCGCTCGACCTGGAATTGACAACCGCGCCCCCCCTTGCCGCCGAGACGAATGTCAAGGGATTGACCAATCTAGGCTTGATGTTGCCGCTGCAAGTGACTTTTAATGAAGCGTTGGCCGATCGGGCCAACGCGGCGAGCCATCTCAAGGTGCAAACCCGTGATGGCCAAGCCATCTCTGGAAAATGGCGCTGGATTGGGCCGCGCCAACTGAGATTTACCCCCCAGCCTGCATGGCCGGCCTCAAGCGCCATCGAAGTCAGCGACGATGGGCAACATTTGAGAAGCGAGCGTGGCGGGATGCTGAAGCAAGCCTTGATCGAGCAATTCAGCACCGGCACGGACCGGAGGCTTTTCGTCTACCTGGACAGCCAGCGTGTGGAGGCCGTGGAAAACGGCAAAGTGGTCCGCACCTTCAAGGTCAGCACGGGCAAAAGCAAAACCCCCACGGTGACGGGGTCTTTTTATATCTATGACCGTTACCGCCACAAGAGAATGCGTAGCGATGTCGGCAAGGGACAGCCCGGTTTCTATGAAGTGGAAGACGTCCCCTATACGCAGTTCTTCCATAGAGACTATGCCTTCCATGGCGCGTTTTGGCACAATAGTTTTGGCCGTCCCGCTAGCCATGGCTGCGTCAACATGGCCACCAAAGACCAAAACAAGCGCTGGCCCAATGTCTCCGAGGATGCCGGGTGGCTTTATAACTGGGGGGCGCTGGGCCTGCCGGTGACGGTGATGAATAAGGCGCCCGAGCCGATGCAGGCCGGTCATGTGCCGGCCAAAGACAGCAAAGGCACGAATCAGCAGGCCCGTGCCGAGACGGCGATCAGGCAAGAGAATCCCGGCAGAGTCGTTGTCAGGTAGGCAGGCTATTTAATTGCAGAAATCCGGCTTTTCAGTATGACCTACGCCGGACGGGTTTTGTAAACCCGTCCGAACATTTTCTTGAAGCCTTGCCGTTGGCGCGAAACGTTCAGTCCAAGGATTGTAACCCCGGCCTGTGGGACAAATCTGTCTTGAGCGCGATTTTCAGATTAGCATGCGCTCTTCAGCATCAGCCCGACCACACGCCCATCGGCCTGGCGACGAATGACGGCCTGGCAATTACAGACATCGCCGCGAAACACGGTTTCGGTAAGATTGTTGGAATTCTCGGCCGGGCGCGTCTCGGGCTCGCGCCAGGCGATGCCGCAGCCCGTGTCGCCGAAAGCCGAGCGCTCGGCGCCGGCAAGGACCGCTTCCGATTTTTGATTGGAAGGCAGCGTAAAACTGGCGTTTTGCTCCGTGTATTCGATGCGCTGATCGCGTTTGACATGCAGCCAGCCTCCTTCTTTAGTAAGCGTCCAACCCTACCACATAGCGAGGTTGATGGGGGCGTGATTTAATGTGATTTGCCGAAAGGCAGTAATTCGTCGATACGGCTGTTAGGCCAGGTAGGCAGTTTTTCGAGGGTGTCTTTTAGCCAGGCCGAAGGATCGAGGCCGTTGAGCTTGGCCGTGCCGAGCAAGGTTTGAATCACAGCCGCGCGTTTTCCG
>Ga0208118_100039_pt1 | contig 93149 bp, 87 predicted proteins | sample LakWasMet34_HOW6_2_FD_183876 | JGI IMG/M metagenome (GOLD analysis project Ga0208118, IMG submission 183876) | Freshwater sediment methanotrophic microbial communities from Lake Washington under simulated oxygen tension - Sediment Metagenome... | ecosystem: Environmental > Aquatic > Freshwater >... | reverse complement strand
CTTCTTCCCGCACAATGGCGCCAGTTCCATCCATCAGGCAAATAGCGCTTGCTTTGCTTGCTAAATCAATGCCACAGTAGTTCATCTCAGCCTCCGGTTATTTTGGGGCTTCCTTTGCGGATGCCCCGTGTTTGTTTAATCAACTTTCGGAGGCTGACACTTTTTATTCAAACTGTCCACCCGTTCCGGTGCAGGATGGCTGCGGGCCGCTTTATTACATCTACTTGCTTAAAAAATAGTGGGCGTACACAAGATGTCTGTATCGAGCCTTTTTGATTAGTTTCGATATAGATTTAGAATTTAGGGTACAATGTACAAAAAAGGCTCACAAAGTGAGCCTTAAACGGGTTAGTAAGCGTAGCCGCCAAAGCGTTGGCTAAACCTAGTGAGTGCCAGGTCGCTATGAGACATAAATGCTTTTAGTCAAGCAGCGAATAGTTATCTTTGTCAGAGTAAATGTAGCCAACAGGAGTGGTTTGAATCATCATTGTTTTAAAGAAATTATCATCAATAAACAAATCCACTTGGTAGCCCATAGTACCGCGTAACCCTCGATAGCGAGTTGTAATTTCAACCTTTTCTTCTGTATCACCAGCAACGAAATAATCATCGCTGAATTCGACATCGTATAGGCAACCCCAATCTGGTTCGTACTTCGCACTAATAAGATCTACGCCATTAAATTCGAGCATATGATCACGAAAGTCTACCGTATATAAAAAATCAAACATAACGATAGCTCCCGTCAACAATATATATGGTGCGTTCGTCACGGTTTTTGGCTAACTCATTAGCAAGACATTCAGGGCATAATACAGCAAGTATCTCATCGTCATTGTCTGCTTGCGTTATAAACTCAATATCGTCAACCGTAGTGACCATTTCTTTATTGCAAGAGTGACAATTCAACACTTCAGGATGGTAGAAGATTAGCGCAGTGTTGAGGCATAATATTAAACCTTCAAGATCTATTTTCGCTAAAGCAGAGCTTTTATTTTTAGAGCACTGCTTCTTCAGTAATGAATTATCTAGATGAGGGTCTCTAGGTTTGCCATCTTTCCATTCGCGAAGTAGTTTTTGAGTGGCATCTGGATCATTCAAATCGATCTTGTGGTCTATGTGAGCTTGTCTTGCAGAATCATAGTCTTTGATCTCCAATGCCCACGCAATCAGATCGGGTACAGCTCTGGTTGGAATTGATGGAAATTCACGCTCAACTTTTTGGCGTAGGTATTCGTAAAGGGGGATTTTAGAACGCATATTAATCATCCTCGAACGCAATTGGTAGCGAAGCTGAACGGAGGCGTTTTCAAGGACTGACCAATTGCTAAGGTGACAGTTTCTAAAATAAGAGGGGGGTTGCCTCATCCCAAGCCTCTTCGTAATAATAATAACAAACCGAGAAATAGTCAAATCTGGTGTACGCAGATTTTACATCAGGCGGCGATCTACTGTAGTTCTTCCGCACTCTCCGACTCCTGGATGACAGCGCGGTAGGATGCGGTGAGGCACGAACCGCATCGTTCGAGAAACGCGAATGAACAACAGTAGACCATGACAGAATATCGCCGCTTCCAACATCCTGGTGCCACTTGGTTTTTTACGATTAATTTGGCCGAGTGTCGTGGCAATCGGCTATTGACCGATCGTGTCGATGCATTGAGGGCAGCGTTTATCGATGTGAAACATAAACATCCGTTCAAGATTAATGCGGCGGTCATCTTGCCGGATCATTTGCATTGCATCTGGACTTTGCCGGAAGGGGACTCGGACTTTTCCACTCGTTGGGGACTCATCAAGGCGCATTTTTCTCGGCAAATTGCAAAAGGCGAAAGATTGTCCAAAAGTCGTGAAAAGCGGGGAGAACGCGGATTATACCCAAGGGCACAAGTGGCAACGGAGATTTTGGGAGCACCTGATTCGCGACGAAACAGATTATTGGCAACATGTAGATTGCATTCATTGGAATCCAGTCAAGCATGGTTGGGTACGATGCGTTAAAGAGTGGCCGCATTCAAGCTGTCATCGTTATGTGACATCAGGGGTTTATGCCGAAAACTTGGGTAATGGCATTGATTTGTCGGATATAACGGCAGGTGAATGACTCGAACGATGCGGTTCGTTCCTCACCGCATCCTACCGCGCTAGAATCCAGAGTTCATGGGCAGATCAAAGATCGTCATCCCTGACGATAGGTACCCGCCAGTAAGCGGATATGAAGTAAAAAACAGAAGCTTCTAGCAATCGGCTAAATAAACACCAGATCGCAAATATTAAAATGTAAAACCTTTTCGACTCCAATTACTACGAATTATATGTATTTCTTCAGATGTTAATTGTCTGGGATAGGCCTCATAATAATGAGTGCAGATGATACTATCAGAATCAGTTCTTCTAATAACACCGGACATAACTTGTCGAAATTCTGAATCAGCCTCAGTCAATTTTTTTGGATCTTCTACTTCGAGAAAAGGCCGAAGTTTTTCGTATTTTTCGCCCAATGACTTATCGGCAAGGAAACTCTTGTTTGCGATTTCATTCAGATGTGCATCCTTAGGAGAAATTTCTGGGTGTTTCTCAAGGATATTGGAGTTTTTCAGCCTCAAAGCCGTACCGGCAAGAGGAGCCTCGTTTTGAAAGTGCCTATAATTATGGTAACCATATTCCTTGGCAACTATATTTTGACACTCGTTAAGTGGTTTTCCGGTTGATTTATTTAACCGTTTTGCGTCTTTTTTCAGACTTGTAATTGAAATTCGCATTGCACACCTCAATTTTCATTTTACACCTATCCACCCGCTGCTATTTGCAATGAAAAATGATGACAATACTAAAAATCGGATGCGTCTACGAACGCTTTGCTAAAACGGGTGGGCGTGCTCTCCAAAAGCGATTAAAAATATAGCACCTTCCAGATCTCAGGTCAAACTGTGCAGCATGGTTCAAAAATTGAATGTCTTAAAATGGCCGACAGGAGCCGATCACATTCTTACTTACCGTATGGACAAACAATAAAATAAGGCACCCGCTGAAGCGGGTGCCTTGCAATAACCTATTGCGATTGACGTTCGATAGCTTTCTCAACGTACAATTGGAATTGGTTGTACTGGGTGCCATATGGGCCTCAGGGTATTCTGCCGGATATGATCGAAAAATGCCTGAACCATACCGAGCAAATTCTGTTGGGCAGTATTACTGCTCCGTATTAGACAATCTGGCTTTTAAGAAGCCAAGCTTACTCCCTTTGTTTTTACGTATCCACCCTTGCGCGCTTAAAGTTTTTTCAAGATCGTCCCTAAAACGTTTTCTTCTTGACTGTGTGGTCTGAGGTATGGTTTCGGGAATGATCAGGCCAATACTTATAACCACATAATCTCGATTGTTGTCCCAGCTGAGTGAAGGATGATCCTGTCCATTGAGTATAATTTCCGCTATTTCTATCGCTTTAGCTTTTGTATCCATCCGAGGCGCCATTTTTTCAAGCTGACGACGCCCGTTTTTTACGATTTTGGCGCTGCCTTCCTCAATATTGACCTCCCAATAGTGAATATCCGCCCTTCTTGAACCATTGACGGTTGCGCCGTGTCGCTCAAGTTGAAAATCCAATATTGGCGATTCCCATCGTAAATTTTCAGCACGATAAAGCTTATCACTGAATGTACTGTGTTCACTGCTACCATTTAGAAACGGCCAACACTCCATCAAGAAACCAATAACTTTCGATCGTGAATCGCCCGTAAGCCTTAAGTCGTCAGTAGACAAGGTTTTTAAAAAACTTCTTAAAGCCTGGATTGAGTCATTATCATTTTTCATAGTATTTTGCCTGATGAAGGAGACTAAATTCGCATAAAGTGTCGCATAAAGGGGTCACGCATAAAGAGGTCTTTCAATAATGCATTCTGCGGATCATTTATTTACCGTTCCTCCGCAGGTTGGGGGTTTGTTACCTATACGCATCAAGCTAAGCCTGCATCCTACCGCGCTAAACCGGGTAAACCCGCGTGAGAAGCGAGCAACGTTGAAAAGCCCGGTGCGGTAATTCCGCACACCGGGATTTGTGAGAGGGCAGTCGGGCAACCGGCTGTCCTGCCTTGATGGCGTTGTTTTCATAGATAAAAGTTACGTGTATCATTTGATCTATGAGTCCAACAGTTTTCCGCGAAGCCGGTTTCGGACTCTGGGGCCAGGTCTTGCAATATAGCAAAGCATGATTGCAGGGCCTTGGCTCTTTTCAAGCATCACAATCACTATATGATGATGCAGGAATGGGTGAATGAGTTGATCGCTTATTTTGGGGATCTGGTCAACAATATTCAGAACATGTAGATTGCTTATTTAGCGGATTAAATCTTGATGATTGTGTCGCTATAGAGCGCCACCAAGGGATCGTGGGTCATTAAACGCATCGGTTCTACGAGTGCCTGAGCTACAAGAATGCGGTCGAACGGGTCTTGGTGGTGCGCAGGCAAATCTTCGACGGCAATCGCATGCTCCGCCTCGACGGCGAGGAAGCGATAACCGGACTCTTGAAAATAGCGCATAGCGTCTTGGCTGGAAACCGGCATATCGCCTCGACCGAGCAAATGCTTGATTGCAATTTCCCAGATATTCGCGGCGCTGACCCAAACGGTCGTTTTGGGTGCCGCAATCAATTCGCGCGCCTTTTGCGGCAATTTCGGGCTATCCGTGATGGCCCATAGTGCAACGTCAGTATCCAGCAGCAGATTCAAGATTGCCCCTCACCTCTGAATAAATGAGCCACTTCGTCGTTGTGTGCATCGATGCTGTCCGGCACCACGAACAAGCCTTTGGCTACACCAATCCGTTTCCCGGCTGCTGCGGTATCCATCGGAACAAGTTTGGCGGCCGGGCGGCCATTCCGGGCAATGATGATTTCACGCTCCTGCCCTTGCTCAATCGCCTCTACTAAGCGGGATAGAGAGGATTTGGCTTGCAACATATTTACGGTTTGCATGGTATTCTCCACAAAAAGACGAGCTTAGTCTAGTCTGGCTAATAAAGTAGATCAAGCGATTATGAATCTTTATTGCCCGACCTAGCCGGCTGGAGGTTCATAACGATAACCGGCCCCATAAACCGAATGCACGACCTCCGTTCCGGGCAGCAGTTCGGCCAATTTTTTGCGCAGCTTCTTGATATGGCTGTCGATCGTCCGGTCCGAAACGATGCGCTGATCCGGGTAGATCAAATCCATCAACCGTTGCCTCGACAAAATGCGGCCGGGCTGCCGGTACAAGGCTTGCAACAATTCAAATTCGACCACGGTCAATTCGGTTTCCCGGCCGCCGGCCCGCACGCGAAAACAGGAGGAATCGAGCGTCAGCGCATGCTCGGCAGGCTCCGGCGCGGGCGGCTGCAGGCGGCGTAAGACCGCCTTGACGCGCGCGATCACTTCACGCGGACTGAACGGCTTGCAGATATAGTCGTCGGCACCGAGTTCCAGGCCGAGCAGGCGATCGATTTCTTCGATGCGCGCGGTGACCATGATGATAGGCACGGCACTGAAAGCGCGTATCTCGCGGCACAGTTCCAGGCCGTCCCGTCCGGGCAGCATCAGGTCCAACAACACCAGGTCGGCCCGATGCAGCCTGAGCCAGGGCACGACTTCGAGACCGTCGCTCAGAATCGTGCTGCCAAAGCCCGCCGCGTGCAGATAATCGGCTTCCAACTGCGCAAGCTTGGCCTCGTCTTCGACAATCAGTATCTGTTTCATCCGTTCACCGGGAGTTCGATGCGGACAAGCAGTCCGCCCAACGAGGAGGCGCTTGCACGGATCGAGCCGCGATGCGCCTTGACGATATTGCTGCAAATCGCCAGTCCGAGGCCGGCGCCGCCGTGATTGCGGCTGCGCGAGCTTTCGACCCGGTAAAAGCGGTCGAACAGGTGCGGTAGCGCCGATTCCGGCACGCCCGGCGCACTGTCGGCAAATTCGATCACCAGATTGCCTTCCTGCCGCGAGACCGTAATGTCCAGTCGGCCGCCTGCATCGGTATACTTCATACTGTTGGTCAACAGGTTGCGAAACAGCTGCGACAAACGGTCCGGGTCGGCATGGAGGGTGAGCGGGGATTCTTGTTGGCCGGTCAGGTTGACGGTCATGTGTTTGGCGGCAAATTCGGGGCTTAGGGCGTCCCTATCCGCCTGCAAAATCGTCAGCGGATCGACCGCGGCTTTGCGATAGCTCAAGGCGCCCTGATCGGAGAGCGATAATTGATAGAGGTCGTCGGTCAGGCGATTCAGGCGCATCAGATCGCCATACAACGAATCGACCGCGGCGCGCGTCAGGGGGCGAATGCCGTCCTGCAAGGCTTCGAGTTCGCCGCGCAGTACCGCGATCGGCGTTCTCAGTTCATGCGAAATATCCGCGATCCAGCGCCGCCGCGCCTGTTCGGCCTGGTCCAGGGCGGCCGCCATCTCGTTGAAATCGCGCGCCAACTGCCCCAATTCGTCGGTCGATTCGACCGGCAGACGCATGTCGTAGCGTCCCACGGCTAGGGTTTTAACCGCGCCGGCGATACGCTTTAACGGGCGGCCGAGCACATAAGCCAATATCAAGGCCAGAACCGCCGACAGAAAAACCATCAGCAGCGCGATCCAGACAAAGGACTGGGTTTGCCGTTCGATAAACTGCAGCTCGATCGGCTGATTGGGCGGTTTTCCGGGCAGCATCCCCAGATACCCGACCACCTGCTGTTGATGGCGGATAGGGTGTAAAGTCAATTGCGCCAAGCCTTCGCGGCGTCCGAAAATGATCGTTTTGTCGGAACGCAATAGCATAATGCTCAACTCCAGCGGCCGAAAGCGGCGTTCGGCTTTGGGGCTGGGCAGATCGGGCGGCCACACATCGGGCGGATCGTTCAGTGTCTGTTTTAACCACTTTAACGAAAGATGATGCCGGCGCTCATGGCTCTGCGCTAATAATTCCAGCCATTTGTGCTTGTTGCCGGTCAACTGTTTCCAGTCGGGATCGGTGGCGTAATAATCGCCGAGGTTTTCGAGCAAGGTGCTCAGATGTTCCTGCTGCCGTTTCTCGACGAACTCGGCAAAGCCCCGATCCAGCGACCAGCGCATGAAGGCATACATGCCCGCAACTATCAGCAGCGTAGTCAGGAGCAAGGTCAAAAACAGCTTGAAGCGGATCGATTTAGGCATCGGATTTTACATGTCCGCCCACATGCGCAGCAAATTATGATAGCAGCCGGTCAGGTTCACCGCCGAGGGAATATCGCCTTGGGTTTCGCGCAGTTCGAGGATCGCCATGTCCATTTCGAACAATAGCCGGCGTCGTTCGGTCTCGCGCACCATACTCTCGATCCAGAAAAACGATGCGAGCCGGGCGCCGCGTGTGACCGGTTCGACCCGGTGCAGGCTGGAGCCGGGATACAGCACCATGTCGCCGGCCGCGAGTTTGACCGCGTGTTCGCCGTAAGTGTCTTCGATCACCAGTTCGCCGCCTTCGTAACTGTCGGGATCGCAGAGAAACAGCGTCGCGGACAGATCGGTTCGGACGCGCACCCCGGAGTCGGCGCAGGTGCGTACCGCATTGTCGATGTGATTGCCGAAGGTATTGTAGTCCCCTTCATAGCGGTTGAACAGCGGCGGAAAGATGCGCTTGGGCAAAGCCGACGAAAGAAACAGCGCATTCCGGTTGAGGGCGGCGAGCACGATTTTGCGCGCGGCCAGGCTGGCCGCGCCCAGTTCCGGCAATTGCAGGTTTTGCTTGACCTTGGCCGACTGCGTGCCGGCGGTCAAGCGGCCGTCTGCCCAATCCGCGCCGGCCAATAGCGCCCGGCATTGCGCCAGCTCATCGGAAGATAAGACTTCGGGAATTTGAATCAGCACGGCTAACCTCCGAGCGCCTGCCAAGCCAAACCGAATGCCAGCCCCAGCGAACCGAGCCCGACTCCTGCGGCGGCGAGGCGGCCGCCATGCAGGCGCGTCCATAGCAGGATGCCGGTCAGGCTCAACACGATCAAGCCGCCGGCCAGCGTATCGGCGAGCAGCACCCAAGCGACGCCCAGTCCGACGCCTTTGTGCAGATTGGTCAACAGCGCAAACAGATTGCCGGAGCCGTGTTTGACGGTCACGAAACGGTTGCCCGGCCAGTATTCGGCCTGCACCGAGTCGCGCGGCGTGCGCAGCGTGATCTGCCAGCGCGGCGGCTGTTCGACGCTGACGCCGTTCCAGAGCGCCGTCCTGGCCGGCTCGCGCAGGATCTTCGCGTGCCGGGCGTCCAGCCGGAATTTTTCCCCAAGCCAGGCAGCGAGCGCTTGCGGGTCGCCGGGGAGCGGCTCCGGCAAGGCCAATTGCGCTTCGGTCTTTTCGACCTTGGCGGCCGGAATTTTCATCACCTCGTGGTGATTCAACAGGATGCCGGAAAAGCCGAACAACAGTCCCAGCGACGCGCCCCACAGACCGATCCAGCCATGGGTGCGGCGCAGCCATTTCAAGAAGCTGCCGCGCGCCCAGCGTTTTGGCAAGAACAGATAGCCCCCGCCGGTTTTCCGGCGGGGCTCGGTGCTAGGATTCATGGATAGGTGCATGGGGCTCCGTGACTGGGAATGGAGTTATTCAATTGCGATGCTTTTTAAAACGTCTATCGGACTTTCAGGCGATGATAGATGAACATAGATTACTCGGGTTTTTCCAAGCCTTTTTTATGCTTCCAGTGCTCCCGGCGCTGCTTTTTGAGGTCTTCCAGCTTGGTCAATTGTTCAGGGCTCAACACCTTCGAGAGTTTGGTGTGAGTTTCTTCGTGCAGCGCCTTGGCTTTTTCATGCTGCTCCTTGAAGATCGCCTCCACCTGGCTTTTTTGCTCGTCCGTCAGCTTCAGTTCCTTGGTAAGGCGTTCGATTCTCTGGCCCTGATGTGCATCCGAATCCGGTCCCTGGCCGCCGGGAAATGCGGCCGCGGTTAACGGGAAAGTCAAAGCGATTGCGAGTGTCAGTAAAGTTTTGTTCATGGTCTTATTCTCATTAGGATTAATGATGGGGATTCGAACGGCACCTCGCCGTTCTTGATGCTTAATATAATCGGCGACCATGCAAACAATTTGCAGCAATTGTGAAAACAATATGGAAGTTTCAGTTTACCGGGCGTGCGCTGCAAAGCGTGTCAAAACTTCACCCGCATCGACAATTGCCCGGACAGCGGCGCGCCCGGCAAGGCCGAACGGGTCTGCCCTGACTCGTAATAGACCGTATCGGTCAGGTTAAACATGTTCAACTGCACATCGTAATGTTTCTGATGATACGCCAGCACCGCATCGAGCCGCGCATAGCCGGGTAAAGTCACTTCATTGACCGTGTCGGTATGGCGCTCGCTGCTGTAAAACACGCCGCCGCCGATCTCCCAGGCGTCGGTCAGATGATAGCTGAGCCAGGTCACGCCGCTATGTTGGGGCACGTTGACCGGAATCATGCCCTGCAAGGATTTGGTTTGGCCGCTGATCGTGCCGACCGCCGTCGAATTCGATCGAGTCACTTCCGCATCCAGATAGGCGTAGGTCATCGACAAGTCCAGGCGCGGCAGGATTTCCCCGGCCAAGCCCAGTTCGAAGCCGTCGGTGCGTTGCTCGCCGGACAGCACGGTCAGATCCGGATTGGTCGGCGAGGCGGTGCGGGCATTGTTTTTTTCGAGCCGGAACAGCGCGGCGGTCGCCGACAGCTTGCCGTCGAGCAGGTCGTATTTCGCGCCGATCTCGAAATTGCGGTTCTTTTCGGGCGGCAGCGTATTGGTCGCCTCGCTCAGGCTGTAGGCTTCGGCGGACGGATTGAACGAGGTGCCGTAGCTGAAATAATACGACTGCGCTTTGGTCGGCTGCCAGACGATGCCGGCGCGCGGGTTCCACTGGCGGTCGATGCGGCCGAAATCGTTGGCATTGTTCAGGCGGTCGTTTTGCGCAGCCGAAAACACGTCGTAGCGCACGCCGGCCAATAACTTCCACTCCGGCGTCAACTCGAACTGGTCCATCAGGTAGCCGGCATAAGTCCGGGTTTCGGTGTAGCGATCGGTCGCCAGCGTGCCGCTGAAATCGGTTGCCAAACCGGAGCCGACCGACGGCGTCAACACCGGATTGAAAATCGAGATGGATGGCACGCCGGTCGAGTTCTTCGACTTGAAGTCATAATTTTCCCAGCCGAACTCGGCGCCGAACATCACCGTGTTGTTGAAACCGAGGATCGGTTTTTTGAACACGAAATCGGTCTGGTTGTACAGGTTTTCCTGGTTGTTCGCGCGCAGCGCCTGGGTTCTTGCTACCGTCGACGTCAATCCCGTATCATTGACCGCACCGAACAGATGCGTCAGGTAGTTGCGGTCGTAGTCGCCGTAGCGCACCGTGTTCTTGACCGACAACGCCTCATTGAAGCGGTGCGACAGCGCGACCGTGGCGACATTCACATCGGTATCCTGCATCTGGTTGTCGGTAAAGCCGTAATAGCGATTGATCGGCACATCGGCCGGCTTGCCGCGATAGATCGGCACACCATAATCGAACACCCCGCCTTCTTCCTGATGCAGCAGGTTCGCCGACAACTCTGTATCCGGCGAAATCTTGAACCGAAACGACGGCGCGATGCCCCAGCGATTCAAATAGTTGTAATCGCGGAACGAATCGCTGTCCTGCCACATCATGTTCAGCCGCGCCGACACATTGTCGTAAGCGGTTTCCGCATCGATCGCCGAGCGTTTGAAATCGTAGGTGCCGTAAGTGAAATCGCCGATCACATGATTCTGGCCGGTCGGCTTCTTGAAAATCTGATTGATTACGCCGCCGGTCGTGCCGCGCCCGAACAGGATCGACGAGGCGCCCTTCAACACTTCGGCGCGTTCCAGAAAGAACGTATCCCGGCTGTATTGACCGTTTTCCTTGACGCCGTCCAGATACTGATCGGAATTCGCCGAAAAGCCGCGCAGGGTGATCGAATCGCCGGTGCGCCCGCCTTCGCCGGCGGCTATCGTCAAGCCGCTGACGTTTTTCAATGCATCGCGCAGATTGAAGGCGTTTTGCGACTGGATCAATTCCTTCTTGACCACGCTGACCGACTGCGGAATGTCGCGAATCGGCATCGCGATCTTGCTGCCGGTCGAGGCGGTATCGGCTTTGTAGGCCCCGGTTTTTTTGTCGCGCGCGGCCTTGACCTTCACGTCTTTCAGCACGATTTCCTCGCCGGCGCCTTCGGCCGGCGGCGCCTCGGCCGCTGCCGCGATGCCGCTCAAGACTGCGCCCAAAGGCAGCAAAGCCCCCATGCGCCATCGGCGCGTGGCGCGTTTCGTTAAACTTTCGGACATACGTTCCCCCATTATTTTTTCTAATTAATGGCTGCCTGGCGGGAAACGCTGGGTGGCTGAATTGAAATTGTAGTCAAGCGCCCGGTTAAATCGGGCATAAGCCGAATCTTGGAATGCAAAGATTCTGGCTATTAAATACAAACGATAATGATTCTCATTATAATAGTTTTGAGAGCGCTGTCAAGCGGTGAATGTCTGCGTAATCGATTGCCGGATAACGTTGCCAGGCCTATAATCCGAAACAGCGCGGATCGTCACCCCGGTTATCCGCATTTGGTAAGTGAGCGATAGCGGTATCGTTTGCTTTGGCGATTAGGAGGACAGTCTATGCAAGGCGATAAACAAGTCATTGAGCAGTTGAATCAACTATTGGCCGGCGAACTGACCGCCGCGGATCAATATTTCATTCATTCCCGAATGTATCAAAACTGGGGCTTCGACAAACTGTACGAGCGGATCGGCCATGAGGTGCAGGATGAACTGGGCCATGCCGATGCCCTGATCAAGCGCATTCTGTTTTTGGAAGGCATACCCGATTTATCGAAACGCGACCCTTTGCATGTCGGCGGCAGCGTCCCGGAGATGCTGAAAAACGATCTCGCGGTCGAGCTCAGCGTAGTTGCGGCGTTGCGGCAGGCCATCGCGCTATGCGAGCAAAAGCAGGATTACCAAACGCGCGAGATTCTGCGGTCGATGCTGGAGGACACCGAGGACGATCACGCGCATTGGCTGGAAAAACAATTGGGACTAATCGAGCGGATCGGGCTGGAAAACTATTTGCAATCGCAGCTTTAAGGAAGAGCTCGCAACGACGCGAACGCCGAGCGCGTAGACAGCGCGGAGGGCAACGGAGAGAGCCTCCATTGCCCCGCGTGTATCTTTCTTTATTCGCGTTAGTCCAAACCATAGGGTGCAGGCCTTCGGCAGCATCGAAGTGGAAGTCCGGGCTAAAGGCCGCATAGCCGATGCCGGGCGTATTTAACGACCCCGTCGCGCCTTCATCGATCCCTTGGATACCGCAGAGCCGTTCAGCACATTATCGGGGTCTACGAAGCCTGCCGCCTTGGCGCGCGATTTTTTGATCTTTACTGGGATGCTTCAGGCTCCGAAATGAAACCGATCCGGCTGACGCCGGCCTTGGCGGCATCGGCGAGCGCCTCGGCGACTGCGCGGTAAGGCACGTTTTGGTCGGCGCGGACGTGCAGTTCGGGCTGAGGCATTTCTGTGGCGATTTGTTGCAGGTTTTGCCTAAGCTGGTCGCGGCTGACGGCGGCCGCATCCCAAAAGAGTTGGCCGTCCGCATCGATCGCCAAATCGATATGCGGGGTTTCCTGCGTCTGCGCTTCGCTGTCGGCTTTCGGCAGGTCGATCTTGACCGCATGCGTCATCAACGGCGCGGTGATCATGAAAATGATCAACAGCACCAGCATCACGTCGATCAGCGGCACCATGTTGATCTCGGCGACAGGGCGCGCGTTATGGTTTTGATTGAAGCCGCCGAACGCCATTAGTGTTCTCCCGAGACGACCGGCGCGGAGCCTGTGGTCAGCAGCGCGAACAGGTCATGCGCGAACGCATCGAGTTTCGCCAGCACCAGGCGGTTCGAGCGCGCGCAGGCGTTGTAGGCGAGCACGGCCGGAATCGCGACCGCAAGGCCCAAACCGGTCATGATCAGCGCCTCGCCGACGGGGCCGGCGATTCGCTCCAAAGTGGCCGCGCCGCCCTGGCCGATATTCGTCAGCGCGTGAAAAACGCCCCACACGGTGCCGAACAGGCCGACGAACGGCGCGGTGCTCGCGATCGAAGCCAGCACGGTCAGCCCCCATTCCAGGCGCGCGGTTTCTTCGTCGATCACCCGGCGCATCGCGCGGGTCAGGAATTCGGACGCGGAACCGGCCGTGTGCAAGCGCTCTTTGCCATGCTGGCTGGAGGCGAGCGCGTGCCGGGTCAACAGCGAAAACGGCTCTTTGGGCGTGTCCTGCTGCAACTGTTCGGTGATCTGCTGCAACGAGTCGGTGTCCCAAAAAGTTTGCAGAAAGCGCGCGGAGTGACTTCTTGCCTTGATGCCCTGCCAGGCTTTGATGATGATCAAATACCAACTGGCGATCGACATTGCGATCAGGATCACGAACAGCGCCTGGCCGACGCCGTCGCTTTGCGCGAGAAAATGTTGCAGGGAAGAGGGTTCTAGAGGGGGCGTTGTATTCATTATTATCCTTCCAAAGAAAAAGTAATCGGCACCACGACCCAGGCCGACACGACATCGCCGCCGCGCCGGGCCGGCACGAAGCGCCATTTTTTGACGGTCTCCAGGGCGGATTGGTCGAGGTCTGTAAAACCGCTGCTCTTGCGCAGCGCAAGTTCGGCGACCGTACCGTCAACATTGATCAGCGCCCGCACCAGGACCTTGCCCTGTTCGCCGGCTTCGCGCGCATCCTCGGGATAGCGGGGCGCCGGATTGTTCAGATAGTCGGCGTTCAGATTCGGCAACGTCAGCGGCGGTTGGCTGTTCGTTGCCGGTGCGGCGGGCGCTGGCGCAGCGCTTGCCTGGGGCATGGCGGCCGGCGCTTCGGCGGCAGGTTTTGGCGTTTTTTCGGCTGTTTCCGCCGGCGCGGCGGTCATTGTCGTTGCCGGTGCGCTCGTCGACAGCACGGCTTTGGGCTGGGTTTTTACGCGCTTGACGGTCTTCGGTTTCGCTTTGGGCTTGACCGTCGGCGGTTGCGGTTTCGGCGGCGCGGCCGGCGTTTGTTCGGCTTTGGGCTGGGGCGCCGCAATCCAGGAGACTTGTATCGGCGCCGGCGGCGTGACAGGTTCTTCTGGCGCGGGGTAGGGCATCAAGACATACCCGGTCACATGTAGGGTCAGCGCCAACAGCACGGCGGCGATCGCTTCATGGTGCTGACAGCTAGGCAGAGCCGGGATTGGACGCCGCGACGATAGGGGCGCGGTTTCGGGGGCAAAAGGAATCACCTTGCTGCGCGCAAGATGCAGACGGGTCGCGCCGTCCGAGCGATCCGGGGATGCGGTAAAATCGATTTGATGAACGCTTGCCGGCATTGCCGTGCCTCCTTTATCGGTATCAAGGTTGGCTGGCTACCCGGTTTGGGATGGCTGGCTATGGATTTGGCGGAAATGTTATTTGGTCAGTATCAGCTTGCCGTTGCTGGTGATGCGCAGACGGTATTCTTCGTCGTTATGCACGATCACGATTTCATTCCGTGTTCCGAAAAGTGCGCTGCTGCTGAGGCTGCGCCTTTCGTTGTGGGCATCCTTGGGGGGCACCGCATCGCCGTGCCGGGGGTCTTTAGAGATTTTCATCGGCTTCGGTTAATGGTAAACGACTGCGGTTTTACCGGCAGACAAGCAGGTTGCCGCATGCAGACGCGCCAACTCACCTTTCTCAGCAGCAGGTTGTGGTTTTAACATAAGAGTCCTCGCTAGGGTTTATGCGATCAAAAAATGTTCAGCGCGCTCTGCCGAGAGGGTTGCAGGCGCGCTGAACGAAAGCAGCGAGAGGCCAAATCATGGCTCCAATCAAATGATAATCATTATCATTTGCGAAATCAAGTTTTTTGCGCAAACGCCAGGGCATTGATTTAGCCCCGGCAGAGGATAAGAGTCGACTCAAAACTTAATGTGTCGGGCTTCATTGGCGGCTCGTTTCAGCCGATTCCGAATAGTTAGCAGAGGAATTCCCTCGCGGGCGAATGGGGTTGCGCGCAAGATCGATTACAGCGGGGCAGGATTCGTTAACCAATGCCATATTTTTTCAGTTTGTACCACAAGGTGCGCTCGCTGACTTGCAATAGGCGCGCCGCTTTCGCTTTATTGCCCGCGCTGATCTGTAACGCTTGCGTCAATAAGCGCGTTTCCAATTTTGCGACATTGGCATCCAAATCAAAATCCTGATCGGCCGGTGCCGGTGTGTTCCGTGCCGACTGCGCCGGCAAGTCCAGGGTTTCCTGCGGAAAATGTTTTAGATTCAGGCTTTGCCCCTGGCTTAACACCATCGCCCGTTCGATCATGTTTTCCAGTTCGCGCACGTTGCCGGGCCAGGCATAGGCCATCAATGCTTGGCTGATGTCATCGGACAACCGCGCCATGCCGGCATAATTTAACGATGAGCGGTATTTTTCGATGAAATGCGCGCAGAGCAATGGAATGTCTTCGCGCCGTTCGCGCAGCGGCGGCAATTTGATTGCCAATACATTCAGTCGGTAGTAGAGGTCTTCGCGCAGGCAGCCTTGTTGGACTGCGGTCAAAGGGTTGCGATTGGTCGCGGCAACCACCCGAATATCGATTTTGATGCTGCGGTTGCTGCCCAAGCGGTCGACTTGGCTTTCCTGCAACACGCGCAGCAGTTTGGCCTGAATATGGGTCGGCATTTCGGTGATTTCATCCAGGAACAAGGTGCCGCCGTCGGCCAACTCGAACTTGCCGACGCGGTCCTTGTGCGCGCCGGTAAACGCGCCGCGTACATAGCCGAACAGTTCGCTTTCCAAGATGTCGGCCGGTATCGCGGCACAATTGATCGGCACGAACAAGCCTTGGCGTCCGGAGTTGGCGTGCGCGGCGCGGGCGACCAATTCCTTCCCGGTGCCGGTTTCGCCATAGACGAAGAGGCTGGCTTTACTCGGCCCGGCTTGGCGAATCAATTCATACACCTGACGCATGGCGGCGCTTTGGCCGATGAAATGATCCCAGCCTTTGCTGGCTTCATCGCGCAGAAACTGGTTTTCGCGGTGGATGCGGCTGATGTCGAGCGCGCGCCGCACCAGTAATTCGACCTGTTCGACATCGAGCGGGCGGATGATGAAATCGAAGGCGCCTTGCTTCATTGCTTCGACCGCGCTTTCGATCGTGCCGTAAGCGGTGACCACGATGACCGGAAATGCATGGCCCTCCGCGCGCAGCGTGGTCAATAACTCCAGGCCGGACATGTCCGGCATGTTCAGATCGGTGATCAACAGATCGACCGTTTGCTCGCGTAATATGGCCAAAGCGGTCGGCGCATTTTCGGCGCAGACGACCGCGCAGCCGAGTTTGCGCAACAACACTTCCAATACGCGGCGGGCATTGGCTTCATCGTCGACGATTAAAACGCGAGATCCGGTTAGCATGTTCGTTCAGTTTGATGTTGGGGTAATAGCACGATGAAACAGGCGCCGCCGAACCGGCTGCTGCCGATGTCGATCGAGCCGCCGTGCGCGGAAATGATTTGTTGGGTGACGGTCAGGCCGAGCCCGATGCCGGATTCGCGGGTGGTGAAAAACGGATCGAACAAGCGCTGGCGAATCTCTTCGGGGATGCCGGGGCCGCTGTCTTCGATCGTGAGGCGCAGTTGCTCCGCATCGGCATCTTCGAGTTGCACACGGATGCGCCCGCCTTGCGGCAAGATTTGAATCGCATTCAAAACCAGGTTCAGGAACACCTGCACCAACATCTCTTCATCGCATTCGATCAACGCATCGCCGGCAAGGTTGGACCATTCGATCGCGATCGATTTGTTATCGGCCTGTTTGCCGAGTAAATCGAGCGCGCGCTGAATGATCAGCGCCAACGAGTGGGCTTGCATCTGCGGCGGCCTGGGCCGGGCGCAATCCAACAAGGCTGAAATCAGACGGTTCAGGCGCGCGGTTTCTTCGTTGATGATGCGCACCATGTCGCGCCCGTCCGCGCTGAGCGCATTGTCCAAGCGTAAAATTTGCGCGCTGGTTTGCAGGATGCCCAACGGAGTCCTGACTTCATGCGCCATGATCGCGGCCATTTCGCCGACCACCGCCAGTTTGGCGGCGCGGATGACCTGTTGCCGCGAGCGTTCGAGATCTTCGCTGAGCTGCGCGAACGCGTTGCTCAACTCGGCGACCTCATGTACGCCCGAGGCTGTGGGTTGTATTGCAGTAGGATGATGTTGAAAGTTTCGCACCCAGCGGGTCAGCACCCAGATCGGATGGCTGATGCGCTTGGCCGTCCACTGCGCCACGACGACCGCGATCAAACTGGTTACTAAAAATAAACCGCCGAACCACAACCATAAAATCCAGATCGAATGAAAAGCCTGCTCGGTTGACTGGATGATCAACAGCGACCAGCCGAGATTGGCATAGCCTTGATAACCTAGCGAACTGGCATGGCCGACCAAGACGCGCGATTGCGTCAACGGCTCGCCGGTGTGGATGAAGGTGCCGTGCGCCTCTGCCGGTTTCCAATCGGCAAACGTGCGCGCCAGTAATAACCCGGCATCGCGGATGCGCGTCGAGCCGGCCAGGGCGCGTCCGTCGGCATCCAATAGCACGATATAGCGTTTACCCGATTCCGAATTGCTGGCCTGATCGAACAGCTGAAAAATCTGCTCCAGGTTGAAAATGCCGTATAACTGGCCTTGCTCGCCGGCGCCGTATGTGTCCGGCACCGGGGCCCGAATCAACAGGCTGGGATCGTCATAAGGCGGGGCAAGTTGCGGGTTTTCCAGCACCAAGTCGCCATAAGGCACGATGGTTTTGATCCAGTCCGGCTGCGGATTCAACGTATTGCCGATCAGCGCCGGGTTGGAAGCCGAGACGATCTTGTTCGCAGCGTTCAAATAAAACAACGCGCGATAGACGTCCGGGTAACTGCTATCCAATACCGAAAGAAATTGCGCCAATTGCTTGTCGACATCGCCGATGCGGCCTTCCTGAACGATGTCCAAATGGCTCCATGAGTGAATGTTTTGCAGACGCTCGAACATCAACACGTCGATCTGTTGCATCAACATCACCGCATCGTTTTCAAGGCTGTTGCTGATTTCGCGCTCCAACGTCGTCCGCGAGGCATAAAACGACAGCAACGCGATCGGCGCGCCGCCAACAAACAACAAGGCCAAAAAGGAAAGCAAAAAGATGCGCTGGATTCTCATCGGGCATTACGCAAAAAAAGTCTGCAATTTTGGTATGACTTCTGAAAATACATGCAATTTTTGTATGGTTATTTTTAAGGTTTGGTGCCAGGGGATAGTAAAAGCAAGATTTTTACCCGCGCATCGACATGCGTTTTTCGGACATAACCGATCGAACTCGGCGTGGAGCTGACAAAGCGTAAGACCGCTTCTTCCGAGCTCATCACCGGCGGCGGCGTAATGCCGTGAAAATACTGCGCATTCCAATAATCTTCCTGCTCTTCCGGCAAGATCGAAAACAGCGACAACGAAAAATCGTTTCTGAGCGGGCTGGCAAGCGGCAGGTTGGTCGGAATCCAGCGCTTGCCCTGCTCGTCGAGCTGGATTTTGCGCAGGTAGATCAGTTTCAACGTATCGCGGGACAGGTGTTTGAGCGGGCTGGAGGCCGATGTCACCACCGCAATCGGCTCGGCGTTTGCGCTTCGAAAACTCGCCGCCAGCACAAGGCATAGGATCAGAACGAGATTGCGGTACATCAGAATAATACCGCAAATGACGCTGTTAGGCCATTTGGCGCTAATGCGTCATTGTTGACGCCCAAGCGGTATTCCAGTTTCCAGACCAGCGGCGGGCTGGGCCGGTAAGCCAAACCGATGACGCCGACATGGCCGGTTTTATCCTGCAGTTGTTGAAAAGCCTCGTAGCGGCTCACCAAAAACCAATGGCTCGGCAGAGGGGTGACGCTTTGCAGAAAGCCTTGCAACATAGCTTTTCCGTTTGCCTCATTACCCTTGTTGCGATAGACGATTTCACTGCTGATTTCGTGTTTTTTTAACTTCCATAACGCATCGAAGCCGACCAGAGATTTACGTTCGTCTACATGATCTTTCAGTACGAAATTAGCGAAAGAAATCCCAATGTGCAGGTTGTCCGTCCACTGGTAACCCACCTGCCAGCCGAATGCGTCTTTAAAGGGATTGTCCGATAAATGCGGATCGATAATGTCTGTGATATCGCCGTAGACGGCATAATCCAATTGCCGGCTATCAACTAACATTGTGCCGTGCAGCATTGCCCCGGCGGCATGGGTCGAAAACAGGTTTTCGCTGGCAACCGGCCGTTGGCCTGTCCATACCAAGGGCGCGGCGTGCAATAAATTCCAATGCCCGATCGGGGTTAAAAATTTGCCTAATCTGAGTGTTAATTTATCGTTGATCAGGCCGTCAAAATAAAACCGCTCGGATTCGAAATGTATATTGCGGGCGCTGAACGACTGATGTTCAGAAGCCGAAAAAGTATCGGCACTTTCCAATTCGGCAAAAAAACGTATCGGCCCATTCTTGTCCCAAGAAATAAAGAGGCTGAGATCGTCTACGGTAAATTCCCAAGGATCAGCGCCGAGCGCATGCACTTTAATATCGGAGTATCCACCCAAACGCAAACCGCTATTGCCTAACGCGTAACCATTACCTAAACGATAGCCTTGCTGAGCCGCATCGGCCGCCCAAGCCAAAGATGCCAGACTCCACGCCAGCAGCATCCAAACCGCAAAGACAACTTGCGCAGGTCTGGGGTGGCGTCTTTTCCTCATGTGCATGATCCGGGCTTTGGGATAAATGGGGCGTCATTCTTGAATGTTCGCGCGAATTTTGCAAGAGCGATGACTGAGGTGCGGTCAAAATTCGTGTCAATGAAAAGAGTTGGCTTGGTTTTTGCTCTGTCACATTCAAGTCAGGCTATCTCTTGGGTGAAAGGACAGGTATCCGTCGATGAAGTCTGATGAGCATCCATCTAAACATAACGGAGAGCACTCATGTCGATTGATTTATTGCGACGAATAAGAAGAAATACGGCAACGCCATTGTTGAGTTTATTATTGATCGCATTTGCTGCGCTTGCCGCGAATGTTGCTCATGCCACTCCAGCCATCATGCAAGCCAACGGCGCGCCTGCGTGTTCCTCTTGCCATACCCAAGGCAAGTTTACCAAGGCCGAAGGCCGAGCAGGGCTGGCCGCCTATCTGGCCGCACAAACACCGATTTGCTTGCCGCCGCAAGTCCTGCAAGGCAACGTTTGCGTAACGCCGCGGCCACCGACTTGCATCGCACCGCAAGTGCTGCAAGGCAATGTTTGCGTAACTCCGCCGCCACCGACTTGCATCGCACCGCAAGTGCTGCAAGGCAATGTTTGCGTAACTCCGCCGCCACCGACCTGCATAGCGCCGCAAGTGTTACAAGGCAACGTTTGCGTCACGCCTCCGCCTCTGTCACCGACCTGTATAGCGCCACAAGTATTGCAGGGCGATGTTTGCGTCACCCCGCCGCCACCGGCGTGCATAGCGCCGCAAGTATTGCAAGGTAATGTTTGCGTAACCCCGGCACCGACTTCTTGCAGTGATGTCGATGATCTCGATGATGAACATGGGCAGGAACTCGATGACGATCGCGATCATGACGGTAATGATGAGTCCGATGATGATTCAGGGAAATCCAAAAAAGCCAAAATCATCCCAATCCTCTCGGCACCGGATCATGTTTCCGTGCATGCCGGTGAAACGTTGACCTTGGCGGTTACCGCATTCGATTGCGCAAGCCGTCCTCTGACCATCATCGCAAAACATTTGCCTTATGGCGCAGCGCTTGAAAACACCGTCGATCCGCAACTGCATATGAGCAAAGGCGTCATCACCTGGACGCCGGATGCAGGCAGCAGAGCTCAGACCGTCGAAATTGAGCTCAAAGTCGTCGCGGAGGATGACGGCGCCGGCAAGCCGGTCGCATCGGATGAGCGGGGCGTCGTGATCAACGTATTGCCGGCAACGCCAGCGCAGCCATTGGCTCAAAATGGTCCGGTGAAAAGCAATACGGTGGTCAGCGCCGGCTATCGGTCAAAATCGCAAAAACTGACGGTTGCCGGGCAATTGCTGTGGAACCGTTCCAGCAACAAAGGAGACCGTTTAGCTTTTATCAAAAACCAAAACGCGGTCATCAGCGATGCGGCTAGCGGCGTGCAATTGGGCACGGCTGCCATAAAACGTGACGGTAAATGGAAAACGTCGATAACGATCGACGCCAACTCGGCACCTTGCTCGGTTGACGTTGCGGTGGGCGGCGTGCGCGCAACCCAGCCCGTTAAAGGCGCGAATTGCCAAAATTGATGTGATCCCGGCATTCCGGCGCTGCGGCGCCGGAATGCTTCCAGGATCGTTTTTTACCCATTCAATCAAGATGATAAATATGCACAAACTCTATCTATTCGTGTTATCTGCGCTGCTGTGGTGTTTGACCGGCGTAATGGCCAATGCGGCGGAAGTCGGGCAATCGGCGCCGCCATTTACTTTGCCGGCTTTACAGGGGGATAAGACCCACAACCTGAAAGACTATCAGGGCAAAGTCGTTTACCTGGATTTTTGGGCTTCCTGGTGTGCGCCGTGCCGCACCTCGTTTCCGTTGCTGAATGCTCTGTATAAGAAATATAAAGACAAAGGTTTTGCGGTCGTCGCGGTCAATCTCGATGAAGACAAAGCCAAGGCCGAAAAATTTTTACAGGCCATTCCGGTCGATTTCACGATTTTGCACGATGCGAGCGGCGGGTTGGCGGATCAATATGTCGTCGAGTCGATGCCGACCTCGTTCATTGTCGATCAAAAAGGCGTCGTCCAACATGTTCATCACGGTTTCGTCAGTGACGATATCAAGGCCATCGAGCAAAAAGTGACCAGTCTGTTATCGGCGAATTAAAGATCATGAAAACATCCATTGCAGCGATCATTTTATTGGCCGTGTTAAGCACGGGTTGTAGCGAGGTTTTGCCCAGACAACGCGGCAATCTGGCGCTGCCGCAGATGGGATTGACCACCGATAGCTTGGAGTTTGAATTACGCCAGCATGCGTTTTTCAGTAAGGAATCGGCGGCGGGCGGTTATGGCGGCGGTGGCGGCGGTTGCGGTTGTAATTGAGACGACGTAATGATTTGGGACGAGGTTGTATTCTAGCGATGAAAACTAAAAAAATGACAAACGCTGTCAAGCGCTTGCAGTGCGCGGCGCTGCTGCTGCCGGGGTTGTCGCAAACGGCCGTTGCCGGGCGCGTCGAAGAAACTTATAACGCCGATTTCCAATACGGCCATTATTCCGAAAGCAATCAGCGCATGGAGGTCGATATCTTTCAAGGCGCGCTGTCGGCGCCGATCGGCAGCGCGATGACCGCTTCCGTGAATCTCGTGCGCGACATGGTGTCCGGGGCTTCGCCCGTCTATAACTTCAAGGATGCGAACGGACAAGTCCGGCAATTCATCAGCGGCGCTTCGCCGACCAGTTCGTGCGGAAAATCGATCTGCGAGCAACGCGATGCGATCAGCTCTGGCCTGACCTATTTTTTCGATGGCGCGTCGGTCAATGTCGGCGGCGGTTTTTCCAGGGAGCATGATTACACCTCGCGTTATTTCAATACCAACTTGAGTTTCGATTTCAATAAAAAATTGACCACCGTCAATTTCGGCGCGTCGGCCGCCTTTGACGAGATTGCGCCTTCGCCGTCGACCTGGAACAGCCGCGATAGCGCTTTCAAGGCGCATAAAACCAGCCAACAATATTTGCTGGGCGTGACGCAAATCATCAACAAGGAATCCTTGCTGCAAAGCAATATTACGTTTGGCTATCACAGCGGTTTTTTATCGGACCCTTACAAATGGGTCGCCTTTTACGACGGCAATGCCTTTTCCGATTTTCAGCAAGACAAACGGCCGCGAGAGCGATTCGAGTGGGCCTGGTTGAACCAGTATGTCCGCCATTTCGGTCAATTCAACGATGCCGCGCTGCATCTCGATTATCGCTTCAGCACCAACGATTGGGGCATCAATGCGCATACCTTTGAAGCCAGCTGGCATCAACCGATCATCGACGATTGGCAGATCATTCCCCGCTTCCGCTATTACTCGCAAGATAAAGCCGACTTTTATCAGGCCGTATTCAGCGGGCGATCCGAAGCTTATTCGAGTTTTTCCAGCGACTACCGACTGGCGGGCTTCGGCGCGATTTCGGCCGGTTTGAAATTGAGCAAGGAAGTCAAAAGCATCGGCTATGCGGAGTCGCTGAAATTCCAAACCGGGGTCGAATATTATGACCATAGCTCCAATTATCAACTGGGCGGCAACGGCAGCAATAACTTCAGTAACTTCAGTTATTACTTGGTCACTGCCTCGTTCAATTTGAAGTTTTAAGGTCGATGTTGCAGGTCTTCGATTTTCCGTTTCAGGCGATGGGCAGTCCTTGCTCCGTGCAGTTTTACGCAGATTCCGCGGCACGCGCCGAAGACGTTTTCCGCTCGGTGCAAACGCGAATCGAGGCGCTCGAACAGCGCTATTCGCGCTACCGCGACGATAGTCTGCTTTCTGCCATCAACCGTCGGGCCGGAACCGGCGTTAAAACCGCATTGGATGCCGAGACCTTTGCGTTGTTGCACTATGCCGATCGATGCTATCTGGAAAGCCAGCAGTTATTCGACGTGACTTCGGGCGTGTTGCGCCGGTTGTGGGGGCCTCGGCAGACGCAGTTGCCGCCCAAACAGGAGGTCGCCGCGTTATTGCCGTTGATCGGCTGGCACAAAGTGCAATGGAGCGACGATGCGATTTATTTGCCGCAGACCGGCATGGAGCTGGATTTCGGCGGCATCGTCAAGGAGTATGCCGCCGACGTTGCGGTCGGCATCTGCCATCAACACGGGATCAGGCACGGCATCATCGAATTGGGCGGCGACATCAGCGTCATCGGACCCTTGCCCGATGGGCAAGGCTGGCCGGTGGCGATTCGGGACCCGCGGCAGCCGGACAAAGTCGTTGCCCAATTCAGGCTGGCGGCCGGCGCGGTCGCCAGCAGCGGCGATTATGAGCGGTTTTTATTGATTGATGGCGTGCGTTACAGCCATTTGCTCAATCCGAAGACCGGCTGGCCGGTCGCCGGCTTGCGCGCGGTCAGTATCGTCGCCCAGCATTGCGTGGTCGCGGGCAGCGTCGCCACCATCGCGATGTTGAAAGCGAAGAACGGTTTGGCTTGGCTGCATGGCAGCGGCTTGCCGTTTTTATGTTGCCAAAGCAACGGACGGCTCATCGATCGATTGCAGCATTAGATTTTTCCGGCTTCCAGAATCCACAACAGGGGAGGCGGGAGCTTTCGAAACGACATTCCCAAGCAGGCGCTTGGTCACGAGAGAATAGGGTTATGAAAAAAATTGTTTTTATCACGATGCTTTGGCTGTTGCAGGCAAGTCTTGCCTCGGCAGCCGTTCCGAAAGCCGAGTTGGCGCTGACCGCGCTGAATTCAGCCCAATGGCCGGCCGAGTACCGCCTGACCTTGACGGTCCCTGAGCACCATCATGCCTATCTCGACGCCGGCGAGGAAAATGCTTATCTCCCGGTCGTCGTGGATCCGGACGCAAAATTGGCCGCATTGCATCTGGCGATCATGCACATGCAGCCTCCCGGCGGCGTTTACGATCCGGCCGTCAAAGCGACCGTATTGCGTAATCAGGGCGATTTTGTGCTGACGCTGGAGCGTCTGAATGGCGAGCCGACGGCTGCGCCGGTCGCGCTCGACGTACGCTATCAATTATGCAACGACACCACCCATGTGTGTTACCGCCCGCAAACCGCGCAGGTGAATTTGGCATTGCCGGCTGCCGCGTCCGCAGCAACCGAGACGGCGGTTGAATCGGCAAGTATCAACGATCGCCTGATGGCGCTGTTCAAAGCCAATCAGAACAACACTTTTTTGCTGTTGGGGCTGATGTTTCTGGCCGGCATCCTGTCGGTCGCGACGCCTTGCGTTTATCCGATGTTGCCGATCACCTCGATCTTTATCGTCAACCGCGCCAACGGCATCGCCGACAAGGAAAAGCTGCATGCGCTGGCGTATGTCGTGGGCATGATCGGCACCTACGCGGCGTTGGGCTTGATGGCCGGGATGACCGGCGGCGCCTTCAATACCTTTATGCAATCGGGTTGGGTCAATATCGGTTTTGCGCTGTTTTTCGGATTTTTCGCGATCTCTCTGTTGGGGTATTACGAACTGTCTTTCCTGCAAAACGAGGTGTATTCGCTGGACCAACATTCGGCGCAGGTGAAAGGTTTGACCGGCACCTGGTTGATGGGCAGCGTCGCCGGTCTGGTCATTTCGCCCTGCGTCGGGCCTATCGTCTTTGCCTTGTTGTTGCAGGTCGCCGATCAAATCGCCGAGAAGGCGAATGCCTTGACCGCCATGGGCCAACAGTTGACGTTTTGGGATAAATTGGGCGTGGCTGCGCAAGGCAGCGTGTTGATGGGCGGCTTCGGTCTTGGCGTCGGTTTGCCGTTTTTCATCGTCAGCATCGTCAAGTTCAAGAAATTGCCTAAAGCCGGCTATTGGATGAATAAAATCAAATATGCGTTCGGCTTAATGATTCTGTATTTCGCTTATCTTTACTTTGCCAAAGGACTGGGCGTGTTCGGCGTCGACGCGGCCGTGACATTGTCATTGGCGTTGGGCCTGCTGGCGGTGTGGGTTGCGGTCGTGCATTGCAGCGTCCTGTCTTTATTGCCGCACGATACCGCGCCGAATCAAAAAATGCATCGTTATTGCGGCGTGCTGGCCTTGGTTGGAGGCGTTTGGTTGTTAGTGTCGGGCTTGGGGCGCACGCCGATCATCCCAACGGTTCAAGCCAATGCGCAGTTGGCCGACTGCGCTGTGAACAACACGCCGGCCATTGAGCAAGAAGCCGGTATTTCCTGGCACAGAAATTTTGCCGCCGCGCAAAAAGTCGCCCTGCAAACCGGCAAACCCATCTTTATCGATTTCTATGCGAGCTGGTGCGCCAACTGTAAAGCCTTCAAGGAAGAGGCCGCGAACGATGCGCACTTGAATCAGGCGTTAAGGGAACAAGCGGTCGCGGTCAAATTGGTCGACAAGGAACCCGAGTTTGAGAAATTTCGCGAGCATCCCGAGCATCGCCTGCTAAAAATCGGCTTGCCTTATTTCGCGATTCTATCCCCTGACGGCAAGTTGCTCTGGTCCGGCACCGACTATAAAGCGACCGACAAAATGATCAGTGTTCTGGCCGGTTCCGAGCAGCGGCAAAGCTAAACCCCATCCCATCTTTCATTGTTACTTTTTTATTAAGGAATCTATTTGTGAAATACCATCCTATTCTTGTATCAAGCGCGGTGATCTTGGCCGCTTTGGGCATGACCGCAAAGGTTTCTGCAACTCCGCAAATTGCCGGGCAATTCGGCACAGCGGATTGTACGCTCTGCCACACGAGCATGGATGGCAGCCAGAAGAATTTGCGGCCCGGCGTAGCAGCGGCCTATGACAAAGACAAGAAAAATCTGACCGCTTTGCGGCAATTGCTCGAAGGCGGCTCTCCCACGACCAACACCAAGCCGACGCTCGGTCTGATCGGGGCGGAATGGGATGCCGAGGTCGGCCAAACGCTGAACATCCCGCTGTCGGTCAGCGATAATGAGCAAGACAGTTTTGAAATTGTCGGAAAATACCCAAGCGGCTCGTTTTCTGCCGAATATACGGCGGACAATAGCTTGCCGACGGTCGATTATCAATTTACGCCGAGCGCGGCTCAGGCCAATAAAGTCTATAAAGTCAAATTCCAAGCCAAAGAAACCGACACCGCGAAAAAGTACGCGTCAAATGCGATACAAGCCAAACTACGCGTATGGCCGGCGGGTGACAGGGACCAGGCTTATGTCAGTAAATGGCTGGTTGCGAAAACAAAATGGCAGAACGGCTCGGTGTCCCTGAGCGGTAAGGTTGTGTTGAATAAATTGATGACTGCGGAAGAAAAAAGCGCTTTTCTGAGCCGCAACGATTTAGTGGCCGACATTAGTCAAGGGGCTGACGGTTTAGGCGCGGCGATCAGCGTGGCTCAACCGCTCAGCTTCGATAATAAAGGCAACTGGTCTTTGACCAATTTGCCGCTGGCCGAGCCGTTTGCCTGCTCGCTCACGGTCGAATTCGAGGGAAAAAAAGCCAGCCGCAAGATTGCCGGCGCACCGAAAACGTGTTTGAAATAATCCCGTCGGCATAATGCCGGGCAACGCCGCTTTATGCCGCCGATCGACGGCATAAAGCGGCGTCGCATCCCCAAACAGAGGGGGTACCGAAAATTGAACAGCCGGTTAAGTGGAGCACCTGCTACTTTTGAATGTCCAGAAGGACGATAAAACGGAGCAGAAAATGTCAATCAAAACGAGAAGAAAACATTCTTTTAAGAATATTGCATGGGCTCAAACACCCGCGAGTTGCGGGCGTTTGAGCGATAGATTGGTTTTACGTTCTTTCGACCTGTGACACGTCTCTGACAGCCCCTTTGGCGGCTGAAGTCGTCATGGCGGCATAAGCTCGCAATGCAGCGGAAACGGTTCTATCGCGATTGACCGGTTTCCAGGCATATGCGCCTTTGGCGTCCATGGCCTCGCGGCGGCTTTGTAACGTTTCTGCAGACACTGCCAAATGAATAGTCCGGTTAGGAATATCAATTTCAATGGTATCGCCTTCTTCTACCAAGCCAATCGCGCCGCCTTCAGCCGCTTCCGGAGAAGCATGGCCGATGGAAAGTCCGGACGTACCCCCTGAAAAACGACCGTCGGTCAATAAAGCACAGACTTTTCCCAAGCCTTTTGACTTGAGATAGCTGGTTGGATAAAGCATTTCTTGCATGCCCGGCCCGCCTTTGGGGCCTTCATAACGAATGACGACAATATCGCCAGCGATGATTTTGTCGTTCAAAATACCAGCAACAGCCGCATCTTGGCTTTCAAAGATGCGCGCGCGACCGGTAAACTTCAGCGCGCTGTCATCTACGCCGGCGGTTTTGACGATACAGCCTTCTAATGCAATGTTGCCGTACAACACCGCCAGACCGCCATCTTGCGAATAAGCATGCGCTTTGTCGCGGATACAACCTTCGGTGCGGTCATCATCCAGGGTTGGATAGCGCATGGATTGTGAGAAAGCTACGGTAGTGGCAATGCCGCCCGGTGCGGCTCGGTAGAACGTTTTTACCGCATCATCTTGAGTGCGCAGGATATCCCATTCATCAATAGCGGCAGCCATGCTGTCGGCATGCACGGTCGGTACGTCGCGATTGATAAGGCCTGCGCGATCCAGTTCGCCCAAAATACCCATGACACCACCGGCGCGATGTACGTCTTCCATGTGATACTTTTGGGTGGCAGGCGCTACTTTGGACAAACAAGGTACGCGGCGGGAAATGGCATCGATATCCGCCATACTGAAATTGACGCCGGCTTCGTTGGCTGCCGCTAACAGGTGCAAGACCGTATTGGTAGAGCCGCCCATGGCCACATCCAAACTCATGGCATTTTGAAATGCCTCAAATGAGGCAATGCTGCGGGGCAGAACCGAGACATCGTCTTGTTCATAGTAGCGTTTGGCCAGTTCTACGATGCGACGACCCGCACGTAAAAATAACTGTTCTCTGTCGGCATGCGTGGCAACCAGGGAGCCATTGCCCGGTAACGATAAACCCAAGGCTTCGGTCAGACAATTCATGGAATTGGCGGTAAACATGCCCGAGCAGGAACCGCAGGTAGGGCAGGCGGAGCGTTCAACGGCAGTGACTTGTTCATCGCTGATATTGTCATCAGCGGCTTCCACCATGGCATCGACTAAATCCAATGCGCGGGTTTGACCGTGCCAATTCACTTTACCTGCTTCCATCGGGCCGCCAGAGACGAAGATCACCGGAATGTTCAAGCGTAATGCAGCCATCAACATGCCCGGGGTGATTTTGTCGCAATTGGATATACAGACCAAAGCATCTGCACAGTGGGCGTTAACCATATATTCCACACTGTCGGCAATCAGGTCACGGCTAGGCAGCGAATACAACATGCCGCTATGGCCCATTGCGATGCCGTCATCGACTGCGATGGTGTTAAATTCTTTAGCCACGCCGCCGACTTTTTCAATTTCGCGAGCCACTAATTGCCCCATGTCTTTTAAATGTACATGACCGGGTACAAATTGAGTAAACGAGTTGGCTATCGCGATGATGGGTTTATTGAAATCCCCTTCTTTCATGCCCGTGGCGCGCCAAAGGGCTCTTGCGCCAGCCATGTTACGGCCTTGGGTAGTGGTGCGGGAACGATATTGTGGCATGAGATACCTCGATGAAAATAAAAGCGTAAATCGTACGATTTTACTCTAATCGTCTAGGGGCAATCTCAGAAATCGGAAAAAATAGTGCGCTAAGACCAAATCTATCAGATTGAATCCGAGGAATTTACGCAGGATTCGTCAGGAAATGCGGTAACAAACCTTATCCTGACTCTAGTTACGTCCAACGTCACAAAACGGGCTTCCAGCCACTCGGCCCATTTTGACGCCTTACGTATCAGATCGGCGCGGTATACGGCGTTGTATCGCAGTGTGCGCGAGTGGTAGTTAGCGGATTTCGTCCACAGGCCGCCCTTGTCGTTGAACTGGTTGCCGCAAACGCTCAATGAACCGCTTCGGCGACGGCGTTAGTTTGGGTGATGAACAGCGATTGATCGGACAAGTCCGAGGGGTTTTTCAAGGCTTCGAGCAACACTGTGTCATGCCCGTAAATGTCGCGATAAAAGGCGATTTCGCCGTTTTGTTCGGCAAATGCGGTGGTGTAGAAGAACAATACCGGTATCGATTTTTGCAGCATCACGCGCTGCATCTTCGGCGACTGCATCGCGTCTTGAATGGCTTCCTGGGTCCATTCGGGCTGATTTCTTAGCGCAAATTCGGCGAGCTCCTGCGGTTTTTCGATGCGCACGCAGCCGTGGCTGAAATCCCGGGTCGAGCGGCTGAACAGCGACTTCGACGGGGTGTCATGCAGATACACGTCTTCCTTGTTCGGGAACATGAATTTGACTCTGCCGAGCGGGTTTTTCTTGCCCGGGCGCTGGCGGACCTTCAACAGCCCCTGTTTGAGCTGGATCAGAGAATCCATAGTCAGCGGCACCGCTTGAGCGTTATCGCTGAACGCGGCGACGATCTCCATGTTTTCGGATCTCAGGTAGCCGGGGTTGGCGAGCAGCTTCGGCACGATCTCATTCTTGGTGATGCTGTAGGGGACATTCCAGTAAGGCATGAAATCGATGAAGCGCATTTCGGCCATTAATACCGGCGTCTGCGTTTTCATCGCCTGGCCGACGACGACCCGCATGCGGAGTGCGGCGGGTTCGTCCTTGCTGATGTCCTCATACACCCACAGCTGAAACGCCGGGATGTTCACCAGGATGTAGGGGCCGGAACCGATGTCGGGCAGCCAGCGCAGTCTTTCCAGCGCCAGTTCGATTTGGGTGACGCGCTCGGAGAGCGGTGCGTTCAGCGCGGCGACGGTGCCTTTGCCGAGCACGCCGTCGGCCCCGAGTCCGTGGCGCGCTTGAAAGCGTTTGACCCCTTCGCCCAATTCCTTATCGTAGCGCGGCGTCGTTTTCGAAGCCTTGGCGGGCGCCGCATTTTCCGGCAGTTCGCCGGTCTGTATCAAAAAACGCCGTAATTCTTCCAGTTGCGGATGCGTTTCACCGATGCGCAGCGATTTGCCGATTTCCAGATTAAGCTGCGCGGTACGGGCGGCCAGGTCGCGGTAATGCGCCAGCGCTTGTTTGAGTTTTCGATATTGATCCAGTTTCGGCTCGGCCGCGGCGGTCAATTGGGCAATCTGTCCTTGATTTCGGCTCGCGAGGATCAGGGCCGGCAAGTCGATCAGCTTTTTATCGCGCAGCTTCAAGTTGAAATTGATGCCGTGCGGATTCACGCGTCCGTAATGCAGATCATGCAGGTAGCGCAGCAGGGACAGGCTGACGGCGGTATCGAACAGCGCCCGTTTTCTGACCGCGACCACAGGCAGTTGCAAGGCGGACGGCAGCATGCCTTTCAGCTTGTCCGCATCGTAATTTCGCGGATTCAGGCCTTCGCCGGCGGCATGGGACAAAAGATCGAGGGTTTGCATGAGCAACGGCGCGGAATCGGCGCGGTTCAGCCACACCAGGTCGTAATTGACCGCTTGATAAAGCTGCGACAAATCCTCGGCGCGGCTGGAGAAATCGGTCTGCGTCAGCTCGGGATGCCGTTTCGACTCGATCAACGTAAAAATCTCTTTGCCGACGCCGGTTTGCGGGATGGCGGCATCTTGCGCGCGCAGCGGCGAGATTTGCCAGCCGAGAGACAGACACAGCAAGAGGCGCGCGAGACGCAGCCAACGCTGGCGCTTTTCTTGATTCATGAGAGAGGGGATTTTGCGAGCAGGGTTAACTTGAATTAATCCCATGTGATCGATCATTTTTGCTACTATAGACGGATTCATATGTTTATCGCCTTGGCGATTGTAAAGGCCTTGGCGAGGCTTTTTTCACTTCGTTTCAATCAATCGCGGTTGTTTTAGCCTTTCCCGTACCAATCCTTTAGCGTAATTGACCCCGTTGCCCGTCCTTGCCGTTGCTTCCCAGCAAATTTCGCCGCGTTTGCCCCATTATAATGGATCATTGTTGATCTGTTCAGCTCATTTCATAGTGCCTGCATGCAGGCAGGGGTTAAAGCAAGCGAACCTGAGGATGGCTAGAATGGCGGTCAGCCAAGCGGCGCTAGCGACTTATTTGTTTTGCAATTTTTGATATTTTTTTGCCGAAGTTCATGAAAATTAATGTAGTTGTGACGATTATTCTGCTGTTAAGTTTCGGCTCCGGGCCGCTTTGGGCGGAATCGAACGCTTCCGCCGTCAAACCGAAGGCGTTAGCCTCCGAGATCGGCAAAAAAGAGATTCAGGAAAAAATTGAAGCGGTCAATAAACGGCAAGGCCTGGAGGATGCGTTAAAGACCAAGGTGCTGGCGATTTATCAGGAGGCCGAAGACAACCTTGACCATAGCGGAAAATTTGCGGAGCAAGAGGCGGGCTATAAAGCGGCATTGAAGACCGCGCCGGTCCAGACCCGGAGGTTGCAGAAAGAGATCGAGTCGTATCCGCAAAAGGCCGGCAAACAAAAGAGCGAGGATTGGGATAGCATTCCGACCGAGGAGCTTGAACAAAGGCTGATCATTGAAAAAGGCAAGGCGGCCAATCTGGATGACCAGATCAAACAGAAAGAAACCGAACTCGTCGAGCAAAACAGCCGGCCGCAATTGATCCGAGAGCAAATCGTCGCAGCGAAACAGGCGATCGATACCGACCAGAATCAACTGATGGCGCCGACGGCCGGTCTGGCTTCGCCGCTTGAAAGCGAGGCGCGGCAGGCCGAGTTGAAAACAGCGATTGAGCGCCGCAACGCCGAGCTGAAAATGCTCGAAGCCGAAGCGCTCAGCAATCCGGCGCGCGCCGATTTTCTGAAAGTCGAGCTGCAATGGCTCGAAATCAAAAGAACCGAGCAGGGCCCTGTCATCGAAACGATTGAGGCTGTGCTGGCCGAACGCCGGCAAAAAGAAGCGCAAGAGATTCAGGAAGCGCTGAGCCAGGCCGAAAAGGAGCTTGCCGGCAAGCATCCCCTGATTCAGCAAATCACGCGCGAAAATCTGCAATATACGCGCGATTTGCAGATTATCAACGGCAAGATCGAACAGTTTGCCGAGCAAAAAAATACCATCGATGCCACGGCGGCCAACATGGGCAACGATTTTAAATCCGCCGAAAAGAAAGTCGGTCTGGCGGAATTGAGCCCGGCGTTGGGCAAGATTTTGCGCGAACAGCGGCGCAATCTGGCCAATCAGGACCGCTATCTTCTGCAATCCGAGAATCTTCAGAATGAAACCGCGATGGCCAGCCTTGAGCAATACAAGATCGATGACCAGTTGCAGCGGCTTGCGAATCTGGATACCGAGCTGAAGGAGTTGATGCGCTCCCAGGTCGATCCCCAATGGCCGCTCGATCAGCGCATGATGATTCAGGCGGAATTGCGGGTCTTGTTGAACAGCAAGAAAGATTTGTTGAACAGGCTGTCGGCCGCTGAGGCGACTTATTTGCGCACATTGGGCGATTTTGACTTTGCGCGTCAGCAACTGGAGGAGCAAATCGTTAAATTTGCGAATTTCCTCGACGAGCGCCTGTTATGGGTGCCCAGTTCCGAACCGGTCAATCTGGTTTTTTTCGCGGGGCTGTATGAGTCGATGCAATGGCTGCTGTCGCCAATGAATTGGCTGGAGGCGGGTGAAGACCTGCTCAAGTCGGCGCAGGAGCGTGCGTTTCTGGCCTTGTTGGCGATAGTGGGGCTGAGTTTTTTGCTGTTGACCAGAAAGTGGGTCAGAAGGCAGTTAGCGGTGGAGCTGGAAAAGGCTGAAAAAATTTATACCGATAGCTTCAATAACGGTTTGCAGGCCCTGATCTATACGATTGTGCTGGTCTTGCCGTGGCCGGCCCTGTTTTATCTGTTCGGCTGGTTTTTGAACAGCAGCTGGCCGGCCGCCGATTTCAGCAAGGCGGTGGGTGCGGGGCTGAAGACCGCCGCCGTGCCGCTGTGTCTCGTGCAGTTCTTTTACCGTCTGTTTGCGGCGGACGGGATTGCGGTCAAGCATTTCCAGTGGCAAAAAGCCAATGCGCAATTGATGCGCAGGCATTTTGCCTGGATCCGTTTCATTGCGGTGCCCGGCATCTTCATCATCTATAGCGCCGGCGCGTCGAAAAGTTCGATCTATGGCGATAGCCTCGGCCGTCTGGCGTTGATCGCGGTCATGATCGCGATGACGGTGTTTTTCAGCCGGGTTCTGAAGCCGGGCGAAGGGCTGCTGAAGAGCCATATATTGACCTATCCGAATGGCTGGGTATCGCGCCTGCGTTATCTCTGGTATCCGGCGGTTTCTCTGTCGCCCTTGATTGTGGTGGGTTTTGCGGTGGCGGGCTATTATTTGAGCGCGATCGAATTGCAGCAGAAACTGGTCGTGACGCTGCGGCTCGTTTTCGCTTTGGTCATCGTGCATGAAATGGTGCTGCGCTGGCTGACACTGGCCAATCGCCAGCTCGCGATCAAAAATGCACGGCAAAAGCGCAAGGCGGCGCTGCAGAGCGAAAAAACCGCGGCCGGCGGCGAAGAACCGATATTGCCGGTCGATGAACAGTTGATCGACATTCCGAAAATCAATGCGCAGACGATCAAATTGATGAGCGTTTTGATCGCATTTACCGCGCTGACCGGTGCCGGGATCATTTGGCGGAATATTCTGCCGGCGTTTTCTTTCCTGGAACGGATCGTCCTGTGGCAGCACTTGGGCAAGGTGGACGGGCAGGAGGCCTATTTGCCGGTCACGCTGGCCAACTTGCTGCTGGCCGGCTTGTACGTTTTCATCGCGGTAGTGGCGGTCAGAAATTTTTCCGGCGTGATGGAGCTCTTGGTGTTCCGGCGCTTGTCGGTCGAGGCGGGCGTGCGTTATGCGGTCAATCAGCTCGCGAGCTATGCGCTGATCGCGGCCGGTTTTGCGGTCGTGGCCAATGAACTGGGCGGCAGTTGGTCGCAGGTGCAGTGGCTGGTCGCGGCGCTCAGCGTCGGTTTGGGTTTCGGCTTGCAGGAGATTTTCGCGAACTTGGTGTCGGGCATCATCTTGCTGTTCGAGCGTCCGGTGCGGGTCGGCGATACGGTCACGATCGGCGATGTGACCGGCAAGGTCAGCCGCATTCAGATGCGCGCGACCACGCTGATCGACTGGGATCAAAAAGAACTGATCGTGCCGAATAAAACCTTTATCACCAACCAGTTGACTAACTGGTCGCTGACCGACGCGATCACCCGGGTCGTGATTCCGGTCGGCATCGCTTACGGCTCGAATGTCGAGGAAGTGCACCAGTTGATGCTCGACACGGTCAAGTCAACGCCGCTGGTGCTGGCCGAGCCGGAGCCGAGCGTGTTGTTTGTCGGCTTCGGCGAGAGTTCACTTAATTTTTCGATACGAATTTTTGTCAGTGAGATGTCGCATCGCACACAGGCGACGCATAATATCCATCTCCGGCTCGAAAAGCTGTTTCGCGAACATCATATCCATATCCCGTCCCCGCAGCGGGAGATTCATATCAGTACTGTGAACGGGGATGTGGGTGGCCTGATACAGAAAAAGCCGTCTTAGCGCTTCAACCTAGAAAAATCAGTTGATCCACAAAACACACCAAAATCACGAAAAAACTCAGAAAGTTATTGCTTAGAAAAGCGGCACCCTGCGGGTGATCAAATCACGCGATCTACCACCTTGATTTATTTCGTGTCTTTCGTGCTTTTCGTGGACTAACTGCGGTTTTAAGGTTCAAGGCTGCGGCGAGAGAGGGGCTTATGCCGTGGCCAGCGCCCGGTATTGGCTGCGGAAGTACAGCAGCGGTTCGCCGCTGCGGCAGACCGCGTCTTCGATTTCGCCGATGATGATCCAGTGCGTGCCCGCACGCACTTTTTCGACGACCCGGCAATCAAGCGACAAGAGGCTGCCGTTCAGCAGCGGTACGCCTGCAATGCCGGGCGTCCAATCCGTGTTTTCGAAGCGCTGCTCTTGGCTCAAGCCGCCGGCAAAGTGATTCGAAACGTCCTGTTGCTGGTCGCTCAGCACATTCACCGAAAAACGTCCGCTTTCCTTGATGCCTTCGCCGGTGTCGGCGGCTTCGTTGACGCACACCAAAATCTGCGGCGGCGTCATCGAGACGCTCGCAAAAGCGGTCACGGTCATGCCTTGAATGCCGAACTTCTCGGAGTGGGTCGCGACCACGGCGACGCCGCTCGCCCACTGTTGCATCGCTTGTTTGAATTCATCGCCGGTGACAGCCATCAGTTTCTCCATGTTGATTTGATAAGGCGCTGCCTCTTCCTGCCGCTGAAGAAACAACATTAGCTTGCCGTATATGGTACAACAGCGGAACAGGCTTGTTAACTGAATACGTTTCGAGCGCTACCTTGGTGCGGACATTTGAATGGCCGCCGCCGGCTTGTTGTTTTTAAAACGCCTGCCTTATGAATCAATGCGTTAACCGGTATTTTGGCAAATAAACCCACGAAATCAAGGATTTCTTGATGTTTTTGCGGGTTGAGAAAGGCGGGGTTTTATGATGTAATAGGATGATTTTTACCAAAGTGTCTCTTGTATTTGATTGAGGTCGGAATGAGGGGACGATTTCGCGGCTGCTTGCTTGGAGAGTAGGTTTCAACTATGCAATTTACAATAAAGAAAGGTTTGGATCTGCCGATTACCGGCGGCCCCAAACAGGTGATTGAGAAGGGCAACGCGGTCAAAACCGTTGCGATTCTGGGAACGGATTATGTCGGTATGAAGCCGACCATGCTGGTCAGTGAAGGGGATGCCGTCAAACTGGGCCAAATCCTGTTCAGCGACAAGAAAAATCCGGGCGTCAACTTTACCGCGCCGGGCGCGGGCAAGATCAAGGCGGTCAACCGCGGCGCGAAGCGTGCGCTGCAGTCTGTCGTGATCGAACTGGCCGGCGACGAGCAAGTCTCGTTTACCCAATATAAGGAAGCCGACCTGGCCGGCCTGACCGAAGAACAGGTTAAAGATAATCTGTTGCAGTCCGGTTTGTGGACCACGCTGCGCACCCGGCCTTACGGCAAGATCCCGGCTGTCGACACGAAGCCGCGCTCGATCTTCGTCACCGCGATCGACACGAATCCTTTGGCGGCCGACCCTGCCGTGATCATCAAGGCGCGCGCGAATGATTTTGCGAACGGCCTGGCGGTGATTGCAAGGTTGACCGATGGCAAGGTCTATGTCTGCAAAAAGGCCGGCGCGGACGTCGCGGTCGGCAATACGGCTTCGGTTCAGGTCGCCGAGTTTTCCGGCCCGCATCCTGCCGGCCTCCCGAGCACCCATATTCATTTGATCGATCCGGTCAATGCGAACAAGACCGCCTGGCATCTGGATTACCAGGCCGTAATCGCGATCGGCGCGCTGTTTACGACCGGCAAGTTGAATGTCGAAAGGGTCGTTGCGCTGGCCGGTCCTACGGTCAAGAATCCGCGCCTGATCAAAACCCGCGTCGGCGCGAGCACCGATGACCTGGTCAAGGGCGAACTCGAAGCCGTCGAAAACCGGGTCGTTTCCGGTTCGGTGCTGTTTGGTCATCAGGCCTCCGATTGGGCTGCCTATCTGGGTTGCTACCACAATCAAGTTTCCGCGTTGCAGGAAGGCCGTGCCCGCGAACTGTTCGGCTGGATCGTGCCCGGCAAGGACAAATATTCGGCGCTGGATGTATATATCACCAGCCGCCAGGACCGCAAATCGGGCCGTCTGTTTCCGTTCACGACCAATAGAAACGGCAGCGACCGCGCGATCGTGCCGGTCGGCGTTTACGAGACCGTGATGCCGTTGGACATTCTGGCGACCCCGTTGCTGAAATCCCTGCTCGTCGGCGATAGCGATAACGCCCAGTTGCTCGGCTGCCTGGAACTCGATGAAGAAGACCTGGCGCTGATGACCTTTGTCGATCCCGGCAAGCATGATTTCGGTCCGGTACTCAGAGCGAATTTAACTAAAATTGAGAAGGAAGGATAATGTCGGCGAGAGAATTTTTAGACAAGTTAGAGCCACATTTTACCAAAGGCGGCAAGTTCGAAAAGTATTACGGCCTCTATGAGATGGTCGATACTTTCATCTATACGCCACCCACGGTAACGCGCGGCACCACCCACGTTCGCGACGGCAACGACTTGAAACGCACGATGACCTTCGTGGTTATCGCGACCGCTTTCTGTATCCTGATGGCGTTATACAACACCGGTTATCAGGCGAACCTCGCGATCAATGCGCTGGGCAAGGAAGGCACCGACAGCTGGCGCGGCGTGATCATGTCGGTGTTCGGCTATAACACGATGAATCCGCTGTCCAATCTGCTGCACGGCGCACTGTATTTCTTCCCGATCTATATCGTGACCCTGGCGGTCGGCGGTGTATGGGAAGTCTTGTTCGCGACCGTACGCGGCCACGAAGTCAACGAAGGCTTCCTGGTTTCCTCGATGCTCTATACCCTGATCATGCCGCCCGACATGCCGCTGTGGCAAGTCGCGCTCGGCATTTCATTCGGCATCGTGATCGGCAAGGAAGTGTTCGGCGGTACCGGTAAAAACTTCTTGAACCCGGCATTGACCGGCCGTGCCTTCCTGTATTTCGCGTATCCGGCTTCGATCTCCGGCGACTCGGTCTGGGTTGCTGTCGACGGTTATACCGCGGCGACGCCTCTGGGTCTGGCTGCGAACGGCGGCATGGATGCGGTCTATAAAGCCAATTACACCTGGATGCAAACTTTCTTCGGCTTCGAGCCGGGCTGCCTCGGCGAGACCTCGACGCTGGCGATCCTGATCGGCGCGGCCTTCCTGCTGTATACCCGCGTCGCGTCGTACCGCATCATGGCCGGTGTGTTCCTGGGCATGGTGACGACTGCATCGTTGCTCAACTTCATCGGCAGCGACACCAATCCGATGTTCGCGATGCCTTGGTACTGGCATTTGACCGTCGGCGGCTTCGCTTTCGGCATGGTTTATATGGCGACCGATCCGGTTTCCGCGGCGATGACCAACACCGGACGCTGGATTTTCGGCGCCCTGGTCGGCTTCATGACCGTATTGATACGCGTAGTCAATCCGGCCTTCCCGGAAGGCATTATGCTGGCGATTCTGTTCTCGAACATGTTTGCGCCGACGATCGACTATTTCGTAATTCAGGCCAATATCAGAAGAAGGATCAAACGCCATGCCTAACCAACAAAAGCCATGCAAACATCTGGAAAAGGTTTGCAACAAGCTGAATGAGTACGAGCAGTACCGTAAGTTTATTATCTATAAAGACAAAGTTTTGGCGATGGGCAACGATAGTCTCGAAAAGACTATCGCGATCGCGCTGTCGTTGTGCTTTATCTGCGCGATTTTGGTGTCGTTCTCGGCCGTCGCGTTGAAACCGTTGCAGATCTATAACAAAGATCTGGACATGAAGAAAAACATCCTCGACGTCGCCGGCTTGCTGGAAGAGGGTATGGATATCGACAAGGCGTTCGCGGACAAGATCGAGGCGAAAGTCGTCGATCTGGAAACCGGCGATTATGTCGAAAACATCGACGCGAATGCTTATGATCAACGCAAGGCCGCTAAAGACCCTGCGCAAAGCGTCGCGATCCCGAAGGATAAAGATATTGCACATATCCGCGTAAAGGCGAAGCTGGCCAAAGTCTTCCTGGTCAAGGAAGGCGGCGCGCTGAAATCGGTCATTTTGCCGGTCAGCGGCTACGGTCTGTGGTCGACCCTGTACGGTTTCTTGTCGCTCGATGCGGACGGTCAAACGGTGCAAAGCATCAACTTTTATGACCAATCGGAAACTCCGGGCCTCGGCGGTGAAGTCGTGAACCCGAACTGGCGCGCATTGTGGAAAGGCAAAAAAGTCTATGCAGTGACCGATCAACCGGCGATGGAAAAAGGCCTGATCGCCGAAGCCGATGTGGGCGAGCCTGCGCTGAGCCTGATCAAAGGCACCGTCGATACCAGCAAGCCGGGTTCCGAATACCAGGTTGATGGTCTGGCGGGCGCGACGCTGACCAGCACCGGCGTGACCAATCTGATCAGATACTGGATGAGCGCCGAAGGCTTTTCGAAGTATCTGAGCAAAGTTAGAGCGAATCAAGGGGCTAAATCATGAGTGCAATATTAGATAAAGCAGGACTAAATGACGAAACCAAAAAGGTTTTGATCTCGCCGCTGGTCGAAAATAACCCGATCACCTTGCAGGTGCTCGGGATTTGTTCGGCGCTGGCGGTCACCTCGAAAATGTCGACCTCGCTGATCATGGCGCTGGCGTTGACCCTGGTTACCGCGTTCTCGAGCGCGGCGATCAGTGCGATCCGCAACCATATCCCGAGCAGCATCCGGATCATCGTGCAGATGACGATCATTGCTTCCTTGGTGATCGTGGTCGACCAGTTGTTGAAAGCGTTTGCGTTTGATGTCAGCAAACAACTGTCGGTTTTCGTCGGTCTGATCATCACGAACTGTATCGTGATGGGTCGCGCCGAAGGCTATGCGATGAAGAATCCGCCGCTCGAAAGCTTCTGGGACGGTATCGGTAACGGTTTGGGCTACAGCTTGATCCTGGTCACCGTCGCGTTCTTCCGCGAAATTCTGGGTTCCGGCAAACTGCTCGGCATCGAAATCCTGAAGCTGACCAAAGACGGCGGCTGGTACGATCCGAACGGTCTGATGTTGTTGCCGCCTAGCGCGTTTTTCATCATCGGCCTAATCATCTGGGGCGTGCGTCAATATAAGCCGAACCAGCGCGAAACGGTTGATTATAAAATCATGTCGATTGCTCACGGTGAGGGAGGGCACCACTAATGGAAGCGTATATCAGTCTATTCATCAAATCGGTTTTCATTGAAAACCTGGCGCTGTCCTTCTTCTTGGGGATGTGCACCTTTATCGCGGTGTCGAAGAAAATTTCGACCGCGATAGGTCTCGGCATCGCGGTGATGATCGTGCAAGCGATCACCGTGCCGGCCAACAACCTGGTTTATCATGCATTATTGAAGGAAAATGCCCTGGCGGCGATCGGCATCGAAGGCGTCGATTTGAGCTTTTTGGCGTTGCTCAGCTGTATCGGCATGATTGCCGCGTTGGTACAGATTCTCGAAATGATTCTGGATAAGTTTTTCCCTGCGCTTTACCATGCATTAGGCGTGTTTTTGCCGTTGATTACGGTAAACTGCGCGATCCTGGGCGGCAGTTTGTTCATGATCGAACGCGACTATAACTTCGGCGAAAGCGTGACCTACGGGGTCGGCAGCGGCCTGGGTTGGGCGCTCGCGATTACGGTCATGGCCGGCGTGCGCGAAAAACTCAAATACAGTGATATTCCGGTCGGCCTGCAAGGCCTCGGCATCACTTTTATTACTGCGGGTCTGATGTCTCTCGGCTTCATGGCTTTCTCCGGAATCCAACTGTAAGGGTAATCTAATGCTGGATATTTTATTAGGGATACTCATCTTTACGGCGCTGGTGATTGCGCTCGTATTCGTGATTATCGGCGCGAAAAAGAAGCTCGTGGCCGAAGGCGATGTGGAGATCCTGATCAATGACGAAAAGAAAATTCATGTGCCGGTCGGCGCCAAATTGTTGACCGCGTTGGCGGACAACGGTTTGTTCGTGTCATCGGCCTGCGGCGGCGGCGGTACTTGCGGCCAGTGCAAGGTCAAGGTCAAATCAGGCGGCGGCGAGATTCTGCCGACCGAATTGACTCACATCACCAAGCGCGAAGCGGCCTGCGGCGAACGTCTTTCCTGTCAGGTCAGCGTCAAGCATGACATGGACATCGAAGTCGAAGATTCGGTTTTCGGCGTCAAGAAATGGGAATGCACGGTCAAGTCGAACAACAACGTCGCGACCTTCATCAAGGAACTGGTGCTCGAATTGCCCGCCGGAGAGTCGATCGACTATCGCGCCGGCGGTTATATTCAGATCGAGTGTCCTCCGCATGTGGTCAACTATAAAGACTACAAGATCGAAGAGCGCTTCCATGAAGATTGGGATAAATACAATCTGTGGCGTTATGTCTCCGATGTGAAGGAACCGGTCTTGCGCGCTTATTCGATGGCAAGCTATCCGGAAGAAAAAGAAATCATGCTGAACGTGCGTATCGCGACGCCTCCGCCGAGAGCGGACGAAAGCGTACCGGCGGGCAAGATGTCTTCTTACATCTTCAGCCTGAAACCGGGCGACAAATGTATCATTTCAGGTCCATACGGTGAGTTCTTCGCGAAAGAGACCGATGCCGAAATGGTCTTCGTCGGCGGCGGCGCGGGTATGGCGCCGATGCGTTCGCATATTTTCGATCAATTGCGCCGGCTGAAATCGAAGCGCAAGATGACCTTCTGGTACGGCGCGCGCAGCAAGCGCGAAATGTTCTATGTCGAGGATTTCGACATGCTGGCGAAGGAAAATCCGAACTTCACCTGGCACGTCGCCTTGTCCGATCCGCTGCCGGAAGACAACTGGACCGGCTATACCGGCTTCATTCATAACGTGCTGTATGAGAACTATCTGAAAAATCATCCGGCACCGGAAGACTGCGAGTTTTACATGTGCGGTCCTCCGATGATGAACGCCGCGGTGATCAAGATGTTGCTCGACAACGGTGTCGAACCCGAGAACATCATGCTCGACGACTTCGGCGGCTAAAAGCAAAGCCTGCCAGCCCTCTTTCGTAAAGTTCGCTTTGCGGAAGAGGGCTTTGTCGTATTTAGTGCTTTTTAAAAATTGCCGGCTTGATCGAGTCACGCTAGCCGTTCACCGTTAATCTTCATTTTGGAGTTGTTCTCCGTTATGTTCATGGCTCATTGGCGCTTTCATGCAATCCTCTCCCGTCCTGAGAGAAACAGGCTTTTGGGCTTCAGGAACCTTGTTCTGCTGGTCTTGCTGATGCAGGCGGGACCCGCGCTCAGCACATCCACGATGCGCTGCGGCCACAATATAGTCGAACTCGGCGACGATACCTATAAGGTTCTGGAGACGTGCGGCGAGCCTGCATCGATCTACCATCGTACCAAAATCGTCGGCAGCACTTTACATCACCCCCGCCGTACGCTCGACATTGAAGAGTACGAAGAAATTCAGGTCGAAGAGTGGGTTTATGATTTCGGCAGAAACCGGATCAGGCAATCGCTCCTTTTTGAAAATGGGCGGATGGTTGAAATCAACGATTTGAAACGGAGCCGTTAAAGTTAAGGCGCTGTCTGCGGCTTAGACTCGCCGCTGGGCTTGAAAAATTGACGGTAAACTAAACTTTTAACTGTGCGGCCAGTCTTTTGCTTGACGCGTTCATTTTAATGGCGGCAAACTTCAGTAAGCGGTATCATTTGCCTCATCGGACGTGGGTTTGTCCCGATCCTGAAAAAGGCTTCATCGATTTTTAGAGATTTTTGTATGACTTATTTTTTAGTGACATTTGCGATCATGCTGGCGGTAGTCATCCTGATGGCGGTAGGTGTGATGTTCGGTCGCCGCGCGATAAAAGGATCCTGCGGCGGTTTGAATTCCGGATCATGCGTTTGCGTTGAAAAATGCGATAAAAGGAAAAAAATCGAGGCCGAACAGGCGTCGATCCAATAGCCTTGATCGTGGTTGAATGCCGGGTATTTTGGCTTCGCTGCGGCTAAGGCCGAAATTGATAACACTGTTCATTGCAAGGAGTTCGTTATGCTGACCAAGATAGCTATAGCCGACTACATGACCAAACACGTGGTCAAATTGACGCCGAGCCTCAACGTCATCGATGCCGTGAAGACCATGATCGAGCACAAGATCACCTCCGCCCCCGTCGTGGACGCACAGGGCCATTTGCTCGGCATGTTTTCCGAAATGGACGGCATGAAGGTTTTCCTGGATGGCGTTTATAACCAAGGCATGAGCGGGAAGGTCGGCGATTACATGACCAAGAACCCGATCACGGTGCAGGCCGAATCCAGCATCGTCGATCTGGCCGAAAAATTCCAGAATTTGCCGGTCAGAAGTTTTCCGGTTTTCGAAAACAACGAGCTGGTCGGCATCATCAGCCGGACCGATTTGCTAAGAGCGCTTGCTACGGCGCAATAAAAAATCCTAGGTCGTGACGGATCATTCAATCTATTGGCACGACTACGAAACGTTCGGTACGGACCCGCGCCGGGATAGACCCGTGCAGTTCGCGGGCGTCCGTACCGATCTGGAAGGCAACGCGATCGACGATCCCCTGGTCGTCTATCTGAAACCGGCGGACGATAGCCTGCCGCATCCCGATGCCTGCCTGATTACCGGCATCACCCCGCAATCGGCCGAACAAAAAGGCATTTGTGAAGCCGAATTCATCCGCCAGATTCATCAGGAAATCGCGCAGCCGAATACCTGCACCCTCGGTTACAATAACCTGCGTTTCGATGACGAAGTCACGCGCAACTGTCTTTACCGCAATTTTTACGATCCTTATGCCCGGGAATGGCAACACGGCAATAGCCGCTGGGATTTGATCGATGTGGTGCGGGCGGCGCGCGCCTTGCGTCCCGACGGGATTGCCTGGCCGCTCAATGAAGACGGCACGCCGACGCTTCGGCTCGACCGCCTGACCGTCGCCAATGGCCTCGCGCATGAGGCCGCGCATGACGCCTTGTCCGATGTGCAGGCGACGATCGCGCTCGCGCGCTTGCTCAAGCGGGCGCAGCCGAAGCTCTACCAATTTCTGTTTCAGCATCGCGTCAAAACCGAGGCGCTGAGGCTGCTGCAAATCGGCAGTTATGAACCGGTCGTGCATGTCTCCGGCAAATATCCGGCGAGCCGGCATAGCCTGGCGATCGTGCTGCCGGTTGCCTGGCACCCGAGCAACAGTAACGGCGTGATCGTTTATGATCTGTCGGTCGATCCCGAACCGATGCTCGAACTGTCCGCCGAAGAGATCGGCCGGCGCCTTTTTACCGCGGCCGAGGATTTGCCCGAAGGCGCCGCGCGCATTCCGCTGAAGACCGTCCACCTGAATAAATGCCCGGTATTGGCGCCGATTTCGGTGATCCGTCCGCCAGACGCCGAGCGTTTGGCGCTCGACTTGGCATCCTGCCATGCGCATATCGCGAAAATTAAAGCCGCGACAGGTCTCGCGGAGAAAATCGTACAGGTATTCAGCGCACCGTCAGGCTTCGAAACCGATACGGACCCGGATCTGATGATTTATCAGGGCGGATTTTTTTCGGACGAAGACAAGCGCAAAATGACTCGCCTGCGCTCGATGACCCCGGAACAACTGGCCGCCTCGACGCTGACTTTTGCCGATCCCCGCCTGCCCGAAATGCTGTTCCGCTACCGCGCGAGAAACTACCCGGAATCGCTGAATGCCGAAGAGCAGGAGCGCTGGCGGCAGTTCTGCATCGACCGCCTGACCGGCCTGAAGCCCGGCGCCGGGATTACGTTTGAGCACTATTTTGCCCGCCTCCGGCAATTGAAAAACGACGCTGCGGATCAAACGGTGCTGGCCGCCCTGGAGTCCTATGCGCTTGAAAAGATGCGGTCTTTAGGTATTGAAAATTCCACGGTCGAGTCGCTGACCGCCTAAGGGTTCGCTCAAAGTTAACTTCCTTAAATTCAGCCGCATCGAAATGCGGCTAATACCCTCCTGCACCACTTGGGATTTCTGGGAACTCGGCCGGATTTATTGACGAGATAAAGTCAACTTATAATTTAAGTTAATCATTCATGCGTCTGCTGGTGTATTTTCTCTGCTGCCTAGCTCGAAAATAGGTATCGATAATCTCTATCACTCATCCAAGTCATAGTAAAAACGTTAGAAAATGACTGGTAAATAAAATACGTTTCTTTTGTGGTTTGATTCAGATTGCATTCAGCTAGCAATCACTAAGATCATGTCCGGGCCCCGATCCGAATTTTTTCTTCCATCAATCCCACATGAGTAGGTATTTTATGCAAGCTCTTTTTTCTATACGATGGGTTTTTCGAATTTTGCTATTGGCCGTTATGCTCGGGTTGTCGGTGGCCCGAACGGCGCAGGCCAATATCGAGCGCAATGATGCGGTTGCGATGTTTTACACCGATTTGTCACCCTACGGCAACTGGGAGGAGCATCCAGTTTACGGTAAGGTCTGGTATCCGCGAGATATTCCGGCGGATTGGAATCCTTATACCCTTGGCTATTGGGTGAATACCGAGGCCTATGGCTGGTTGTGGGTTGCCGAATCGGATTGGGGCACGATTACCGAGCATTATGGGCGTTGGACTCTGGATGATCGGGATCGATGGTTCTGGGTGCCGGGCACGATCTGGGCGCCGGCATGGGTCATCTGGCGAGAAGGCGAAGATGAAATAGGTACCGCGCCAATGCCGCCTTATTGGAATCCTTACGACATTGTCCCCGTTTTGATCGATTCGCTATTTTCGCGGTGTTGGGTTTTTGTGCATAAGCATGATTTTCCTCACCATGCCCATCATCACAGTCATAATCAAAATGGCAAGCCTAAACCGATTTATATCGACCCAAGACGCAACCCGGAACTGCTGAGGCGGACGCATGTACTGGAGCCATCGATCGTGCTGGACAGGCATATCTTCAATCGCGGCGTGTCGCCCGAAAAGATCGAGCGGGCCACCGGGCGCCGGGTAGTTACCGTCAATCCCAAGGTGTTGTCAGACTCAAGCGAACTGGCCACACAAAATAAACGCGCCGTAAAAGAAGATGCGCCGATCATTTATCGGCCTATCGATAATCCGCTCACGCTCGATGCGATTCATGACGAAGAATTGCGCGCGAAAGGGTTTGCCGTAAAGATTACCCAACTTTCCGAAGCACCGAAAGAGGCGACGGCGGCGGAACAAACGGGCGAACCGAAACAGCCGGACAGGCATGACGGGAAAGTCGGAAGGTCTGGCCATCGTGGAAGCAGGAGGCAAACCGAAATGCCACAGCCAGAATCTTCCTTGTTAGATTCGGCGCAGGGCGGCAGGGAGCCTGCAAAGGGCGAAGAAAAAATAAAAGCGGGCTATGTCGATTCGCAACAAGCCGAACCGAAGGCAAGCCTGCCGCGCGAAGACAGTCTTCCCGAATCGCCGCGGGAATCGGAAGCTTCCCGCCAGGACCCTGATCCTTCATCATCCGGAGAGGCGTCAGGTTTAAATGGATCAAGCCTTTCGACTGTCAGTGAACCGAGTCCGGCTTCATCTTCGGTGGACGAGCCGAGTTCGACGCCGGCTCCATCATCGGCGAATGGCCCGAGCCTTACACCGCCGGCTTCGTCACTATCGTCTGAGTCGATCTCAACGCCGGCTCCGTCTTCGTCGAATGAGTCGAGCTCAACGCCGGCTCCGTCTTCGTCGAATGAGTCGAGCTCAACGCCGGCTTCGTCACCGTCGTATGATTCGAGTTCATCGTCGTCTCCGTCTACGTCGTCTGAATCGAGTTCATCGCCGTCTTCGTCTACGTCGTCTGAATCGAGTTCATCGCCGTCTTCGGCTACGTCGTATGACTCGAGCTCATCGACGTCTTCGTCTACGTCGTCTGAATCGAGCTCAACGCCGTCTTCGTCACCGTCGTATGAGTCGAGTTCATCTTCGTCTTCGGCTACGTCGTATGACTCGAGCTCATCGTCGTCTCCGTCTACGTCGTATGACTCGAGCTCATCGTCGTCCCCGTCTACGTCGTCTGAATCGAGTTCATCTTCGTCTCCGTCTACGTCGTATGAGTCGAGTTCATCATCGTCGTCTGAGTCGAGCTCTGCGCCCACTCCAGCTCCGGTGTCCGAGCCGAGCCCGCCGCTACCGCCTCCCGTAGAGTCTCATCCTCAGGAGTCGACTTCCAGTTCCAGCAGTAGCTCATCAGAAGAACATAAACATGAAAAAAAGCATCATGATTAATCGGCATTGTCTTATGCTTTGAACGGCGGGAAAGGGATCATGGCGGGATGGAACCGCTTTGCCAGGGACGGCAAATTTTCTGCTCGGCGTGAATGACGCCGCTGCTTGCACAAATCTCGGTTTTCGAGTCCGGCCTTGGAAAGAAACGGCGTCTTGCCGGTAAACCAACGGCGCTTTTTGGCTGTCTCTATTGAAATCGAATAAAAGCGTCCAGGAGTCGTTATTTATGCACAGTCGTTTGTCATTAGGATGGTTATGCAAGGCGCTGATTTTGGCGCTGTTGCTCAGTTTACCGCTCGTCCGCCCTGCGGAGGCGAATCATCTCCGAAACGATGCCTCCAGGCTGTTTTATTTAAAGCTGGCGCCATACGGAACCTGGGTGCATCACCGTATCTACGGCAGGGTTTGGTTTCCGCGCAATATGCCGGAGTATTGGCGCCCGTATCAGGAGGGTTACTGGGCTTACACCCATGATTACGGCTGGCTGTGGGTATCGGATTGGGTCTGGGGCTGGGCGACCGACCATTATGGCCGCTGGGTGTGGGATGACTGGTACGGATGGATTTGGGTGCCGGGTGCGGTGTGGTCGCCGGCCTGGGTCGTCTGGCGTTATGGCGACGGTTACGTGTCCTGGGCGCCGCTGCCGATCCAATATATCTGGAACCCGTATGCCAGCTATACGACCACGTATTTTAATTTCGATCGTTACATCTATTGGGATTGCTGGGTGACGACCCACGAACGCGATTTTCCGCGTCGGGATAAACCGCGCAAATTCCTTCCGCCTAAAATGAACCGCGAGATCTTGCATAGAACCCGCTATGCCGACCCACTGATCGTGCATAACCAGAACATCGTCAATCAGGGCATACCGCTGCAGCGGATCGAACGGGCGACGGGTTCGTCGATCAAGCCTGTTGCTCCGGAGCTCGTGCTGGAACTCGGTGATGATAAGCCAAGAGAGCGCCGGCAAAGAAGTCGCGAAGAAGTCAGGATTTATCGGCCCATTGACAATCAACCGACAGTCGAGACGATCCGCGACGAAGCGGAGTCTGACAAGGCATTGGCGGAGAGAATCGATGTGCATAGGCAATTATCGTCCGATCGCGAGAGCCCATCGGGCGAAAATCTTGAACCCAGACGCTCGGGCCGTTTAACCGGCCGCCCCAAACCTCCCGATGTTCAGGAAGCGGAAATGCCGCAAACCGCGCCGACTTTTCTGACCTTGCCCGACATGCAGGAAACGTTGCAGGCGGAGCCAGGTCAGGATGAAACTGTCGATCGGCGAAAAAATGGTTTGGGCCGAGTGCAACGCCAGGAACAGGAGAACGTGCCTGAACAGCCCATGCGCATTGAAGAAAGGCTGCAAATCGCTCCGCAAGGGCAGGAGAGTGAGCCGGTTGGACGGCATGGAAATCGAGGTTATGAACCCGCTATGCAGGAAAACCAGCAGCAATTGGAGCTGGAGAGGCAGCAACAGGCCGAAGAAGAGCGCATGCGACAGGAAGAAGGTCCGCGCGAGCAGCAACGCCAATTGGAACGCGAACAGCAGGCCGAGCAGGAGCGCATGCAGCAGGAGGCAGTCGGCCGACAGGAAGAAGGCGCGCATCAGCATCGAGAGAATAGGGGGTGGCGTCAGCAAGATATACAGGAACCTGAACAGCAAGAGATCGTTCCGCAACCGCCGAGGGAAACCGAAAACCGGCAACAGGTCGAGGAAGGGCGTATGCGGCAGGAGGTGATCCGGCAACAGGAAGAAACCGTGCGCGAACAGCAGTTGGAAGCGGAGCGGCAGCAACAAGCCGAGCAGCAACGCATGCAGCGGGAGGCGATCCGGCAACAGGAAGATGCCGTGCGTGTACAGCAACTGCAAATGGAGCGTCAGCAACAGGGCGAACAGGAACGCATGCAGCAGGAGGCGATCCGTCAGCAGGAAGAAGCCGTGCGTGAACAGCAACTGCAAATGGAGCGTCAGCAACAGGCCGAACAGGAGCGCATGCAGCAGGAAGCGGTTCGCCAGCAACAGGAGGAAATGGCGCGTCAGCAGCAGTTAGAAATGGAACGCCAACAGCAAACGATTCAACAGCAGCAAAACGAAATGCGTCAGCCGGAGACTATGCGGCAAACCGAGCCGGGCGGCGGTCGCGGCAGAGTGGGGCGGGGATTTGGCAGAGGCAGAGAGTAAAGCGAATGTCCGCTGTTGACCGGATGGCGGAGAACGCCATCCGGTTTCCTGATGTGTATTTCTTTCTAAATTCAAATGGCATTGGCGCAAATTTTTATTATTGATAATCGCGTCACATAACCAAAACATCGTTTGTTTTAGAAAAAAGTAAGACGTGTAGGCTTATCCGATAAGCAATTTAGCTAGAACCCATTGTTAATCGGAACCAGGGGAAATGTCATTTATGCATCAGAAAAATTTTTATTTGTCCGCAGCCGCCATGCTCGCCTTGTTGACTGGGCTCAACGATACCGCGATCGCCAACCCGGGAGCGGGTCGGATGTATGGAAAAGGCGCCCCTTTCAAGATCCGGGATCTGCCGGCGCAAAGCCAATTACGGAAGGCGCTCGAAAAACTTCCCTCGACGGCTAAGACAAAAGCGATGAAGAGGCTGCATGAATTCTCATTTCCTGCGAACGATGCAAATACGTTACAGGTGGATCAGGACGGCGGCGTGTATTATATCGAGGCCGTAACGCCTGAGCCGGGGGCTAGCAGCTCAATGACGGCGGAAGTCTCAGCCGCCGCAGCATTGCCGGCGACCGGCGTATTTAAGCTGCACAGTCTGCCAGGCGCTTCAAGAACAGTGTTTCTGGATTTTGATGGTCATGTGATTAGCGGCACGGCCTGGAATTCGACTAATCCGACTTTAACCGCGGTGCCCTACGATACTGACGGCGATGCCAGTGCTTTCAGCGATAACGAACTCAATCGAATCCACGAAATCTGGCATCGGGTTGCCGAGGATTTTGAGCCTTTCAATATCGACGTCACCACAGAATTACCCGCCGCATTTGGGCCTACGGTCGGCCGGGTGTTGATTACCCAGGATGTCGATCAATATGGTCTGGCGATGCCGTCCAAAGGAGCTGGCGGTGTCGCCTATGTCAACGTTTTCGGCCGCAGTGATTATGTCAGCAAATATTCGCCCGCACTGGTTTATTACAATAATTTGGGATTGGCTTCCACGGCCGAAGCCAGCTCACACGAATTCGGCCATAATCTGGGGCTCTCTCACGATGGCACAAGCACGGCGGGCTATTATACTGGTCTGGGCAGTGGCAATTCGTCCTGGGCGCCGATCATGGGAGCCAGCTATTACAAGAATGTGACTGAATGGAGCAAGGGGGAATACCCGGATGCCAATAATACGCAGGATGACATCGGCATCATCGCCACGAAACTGACGTTTAAAGCGGACGATCATGGCAATACGAATGACGTAGCCAGTCTGCTTGCCGTTGAAAGCGACGGCAGTATTTTGGCAACCACCCCCCAAGACGATCCAGGAAATACTGTCCCAGACAATAAAGGCATTATCGAAACGCAAGGCGATATTGATGTGTTTGCCTTGGATGTCGGAGCCGGCGCTGTGAATATTGCTGTCACACCGGCATGGGCGGTGGCGATCCCCCATCCCGATGTGACAGGCACGCTAATACGAGCCGCGAATTTGGACGTCAAGGCAACGCTCTACGATGCATCGGGTTTTGAAATAAGCGCCAGCGATCCGCTTGACAATACGAACGCCGTGATTAATACATCGGTCAGCGCGGGGCGGTATTATCTTGCGATCACCGGTGTAGGCAATGCGTCGACCCCTTATTCCAGCTATGGCAGTCAGGGCGAGTTTTTTATTACCGGTACGGTGCCGCCTGTGAGTGACATTACGCCGCCGGCGCCCAATCCGAGCTGGCAAACGGTCCCGACCGCGCAAAACGACACGAGTATCGCTATGGCGGCAACAGCGGCAAGCGATGTGTCCGGTACCGTTGAGTACCAGTTTTTATGTGTTGCCGGCGGTACCGGCTGCGTTAATAGCGCCTGGCAGACCAGCCCCAATTATGTGATCAGCGGTTTGGCGCCGGCAACCTCTTATACCTTTCAGGTCAAGGCGCGCGATGCTTTCGATAACCAAACGCCAGCTTCATCTCCGGCGACTGCCACAACGGCTGCGTCCATTAATCCGAATCTCGTCGCAAATGATGATACGGCCAGCGTGGATGAAGACGGCGCGACGATCATTCCGGTATTGAGCAACGATTCCGTGAGTGGCGGTAATAGTCTCTCCATCGTTTCGGTCGGAACCCCGGGGCATGGAGTGGCCACCAACAATAATGACGGCACCATTACCTATAAACCGAGTGCCAATTTTTACGGCAGCGATAGCTTTACCTATACCATTTCCGATGGCGTTGGCGGTTCCGCATCGGCAACGGTAGCTATTACCGTAAATCCGGTCAATGATGCGCCGGTTGCAGTGAATGATACGGCAACGGTTCGCGTAAAAAAGACCGTCAGCATCAAGGTGTTGAGTAACGATACGGATGTCGATGCCGATAAGTTGGTTATTGTTTCGACCACGAAAGGAACGATCATCAATGGTCAAACCCTGTCCTATATCGGTACTACGGTAGGAACGGATACCTTCGCCTATACCGTCAGCGATGGCAAGGGCGGTCTTGCCTCGGCAAGCGTAACGGTTACGGTGAAGAGATGAGATGACTGGATTTTCCACAGGGTCGACTCTTACCCTGTGGAAATCAGGCGTTTTTTCCTTAACTGAAGGTATCCACAAAAACCCCGAAAGCAACGGCCGAATGAATGGTGCGATGAAATTTTTCGTGCCTTTGGTGTTTTTCGTGGACAATGATGTAACATCAGCTACTGAGTTGATGCGTTTTCCTGCGGTAGGGCCACGGTCCCTGGCGGTAACGGCTTGGCATCCATCTCGAAATCCATTCTGATGCGATGTGCAATCAATTCGGCTTCTCTCTTGTTTTTGAAGGGGCCGGCAATCACTTGATAAGTCCCGTCTTTTTCAACTTTTCGCGCCGGGATTGGCGGACCTTGATGCGTGAGCATCGCCGCCAGTTGTTGCGCCACCGCCGCGTTGTGAAAGTCGGCGACTAAAATCGCCCAGTCGCTGCCGGTCAATTCCGGGACTACCGGCTGCCCGTAGAAATGCACGGGATGTTGCACTTCCGGCGCTTTCGCGGCGAGTTCCGGCACATCCAGGCTGGCCGCCAGGATCGGGGTGGGGATGCCGTCGGCGCGTTGCAGGGTGCGGTCGACTTTTTCCCAATCCACGGTTGTGCCTTTTTCGGCGGCGGCTTGGCGCAGTTGTTTCAGCAGCGACTTTTGCAGCCGTTGTTTCTGGCCGGCCCATTTTTGCAGCGGCTGATGGGCTTCCAGGTAAAGTCTGTCTCCGACCCATGCCGTCATATAAGGCTGGTGGACCATCCGCACCGGCATCCCGACCGCCGTTTTTTTAAACAGCGCTTTGATGTCTTCGGGGTAAAGCCGCACACAGCCGTGGCTGACCTGCATGCCGACGCCGTAAGGTTTATTGGTGCCGTGGATCAGGTAGCTGTTAAAACCTAGCGATAGCGCATACTTGCCGAGCGGATTGTTGGGGCCGGGAGGCACCACGGCGGGCAGCGAGTCGCCTTTTGCCGCGTGTTCGCGTCGGATGGATTCCGGGGGAGCCCATGCCGGGTTGGCTTTTTTTGCGACGATAGTGGTTTGTCCTAAAGGGGTATTCCAGCCTTCACGGCCAATGCCGAGCGGGTAGGTAAACATGACGTCCGGCTGTTTCGGGGGGAAATAAAACATCCGCATGTTCGCCAGATTGAGCACGATGCCTTTGCGCGGCGCATCAGGCAGGATGAACCGCAACGGCAGCAGCACGCGCTGGCCCGCTTTGGGCGTCCAAGGACGAATATCGGGATTGGCGAGCGTGATCTCGTGATAGCCCAGGCCGAAATGCCGGGCGATGTCGGACAAGGTGTCGCCGTCCTGGGTCCTGATCACGGCAAGCCTGCCGACAATGCGGCGGTCTTTGGCGATCGAAAACTTGTGGGCGGCGATGCCGGCAAGTTTCGGCCGCTGCTCGCTTGTAGCGGCCGGAGGGAGGGCTGCTGTAGGCGGCGGCGGAAGCGGCAGGTATTCTGTTGTAGGCTCAAGTTGGCAGCCGCTGAGCATGCCGACCGCCAACAGCACGCAACGCAAGGCGGCATCCTGATGCAGCAGATCGGCCAATGTTTTTTTCAACGTCTTCATAGACATAAGCGGTAATGGCGGGTGCGGGATGCAATAATAAAAGTTAGACATTAGAATCAGCCAATTATTGATAGAAGCGACACAATTGGAAGTGCATGCACGCAAAAGGCATGGTGTGTTCAACTGGGGCCGCGAATTTTCAATATCAACATTGAATAAATCTCGCCGCAAACGATAGGAATTATGGATCGGATGCAGGACTTTTCAGCGCTGCAATTGTTCAGAGTTAGACTTTTACAGCTTATACGGACTGCGCGACAGCACATCCCCGGCAGGTTTTGATTGGCCTGCGTTTTCAGTTGAGTTTAATGCCTACTAAAAACAGAAACAACAGGCGATTGTCCTGAATCACCGTGTCGTCATAAATCGATCTGCTGACGTACCGTTTGTCTAGCAAATTTTCGACCTTGACGCGGAAATTCAGTTTGTCGATTTGATATTGGGGCGTCAGATCATTACGCACATAGCCCGGCACTTTAAAACGATCGACGTCATCGCCAAAAGCGGCGATCAATTAAAACCTAAAGCGAATGTCATCTGCTGACCGGATGTTGGAGAACGCCATCCGGCTTCTTAAATGGCTAATTTATAAAACTCTGGACTTGGTCTAAATCCGCTTCGAGTCTTCGAGACGGAGTCGTCATCAAATAGTTAACCGTTGGTAACTATTCACTTCCCCCTTTGAAAAAGGGGGATCGAGGGGGATTTATTTGAAAAAATCTCCCCTAACCCCTCTTTTTCAAAGAGGGGGACTTACCAATACAGTCTTTTTACGGATACCGCGCTGGGTTTTGAAAGACGCTAAACAAATACGCCCTTGATTACTTCGTCGTCCATTTTTCGGCTAGTTGCGCTGAAAACTTGCCAAGATAAACGCCGATCACGATCGAAACCGAAATCACCACGAGCGGATTGCTGAATGAGACGCCAAGCAAACGTCCTCAGTCATTTTGTCAGGCGTTTGCAGCAGATAGGCAAAGGTCATCGAATAACCGAACACGCTGGCCGGGATTGCGGATAATTGAGGAATGCTCGCGGCGAGACACATCACGATTACCGCAATGGTGACGGTTAAGGCCGCCATCAAAGGAAACCCGAGCAGCGCGTCGGACGGCACATTTATTAGCAGGAAAGCCGTTATCCAAGCCATCACGACGCCGAAAATGCTACAGGTAATCGTGCCCTTGAAGGCGGCTTCATTTGCACCGAGCGCGAAATATGCCGCCCAAGGAATCGTTGCCGCCCAGATGAAAAAATATCCGCTGAGCGGGCCTACCGCAAAAAATGTCGCGGCGCCCGCCAAGATGCCGATACTGAAGGAAAGTGCTGTGAGTCGGTTAATAGTGTGATTCTCTAAATGGCGCCTCGATGAAGTGATATAAATGGCTTTCATAAGGGAGGCGGTTCGATGAAAGTCCAATCTTTTGCCTTTACTCAACAGGTGAGCCTTCCACCGGTCGTCAGGATGTTACCAAATATTCCCTGTTAAACAAATAAATGCGAATGATTAATTCGGCCCTTGAAGTTTTAAGCGGCATAGTTGACTCTAAAATCTTGAAAATAACTCTGGGCGCGTGTAGGATCACTTTCTCAAAAAAGCATGTGTTTATTGTTGCTCCGGCCTCTTGTTGTTTGAAAAAGATTTCCTTAATGGAATCTGGCGTTGATAGGCTGAATTCGACCCCTTTGAGACATTCGGATATAGATTTAAGCTTCCCGATACCGGCCATTCGTGAAGTATAGCAAACTGCAATTAGCAAGCTTAAAGACCATTTGAATGCTGTTTACGCCATTCTTCAACCAGTTCGTTAGCTTTTTTTGTATCAGATTCAGAAAGTTTACCTTTTAGAGGATATTTATGATAAGTGTCAGGATCGAAGCCGCCTATTCTGAGCCATTTATATGCCTGTATTAAATCTTGATCAACACCATTTCCAGACGCATACATTTCACCAAGCTTTAAGGCAGCATTATATAATCCATATTCTGTAGCAGCGATTCCGAATTGTTTCGTGTATTTATGTTCGATTGCTTGTGAAATATATTCAAATGCTTTCTTGTAGTCTTGCGGGATTTCAGTTTCAATTTCATTGTTATATTTATATAAATATAATTCTCCAAGTGCAAGAAGAGCGTAAAATTCATCGTTTTCAGCAGCTCGTCTGTACCATTTAACAGCTTCTTTTATGTTCTGCTTAACAAGGCTTTGTTTTTCACGACTATCTGTCGAACTTCCAAAATGATACATCTGTCCTAGGTGGTATTGAGCATAACCTGATCCATCTTCTGCGGCTTTAATTTTCCACCATAATGCTTTTTCTTTGTTTTTAGGAAATACATACTTGTTACCAACTACAATATCGCCATGTTCGTAACAATCTCCTACCATCCAACACGCATGAGCATCACCTGCCTCGACTTGTTGTATGAGTTCTTGTAAATGTTCTCTTGATTCTTGAAGCTCCTTAGCGCTTTTTGTCGTCAATCTCACACGTCTTAGCTCGTCTAATGGACTCAATGGTTTAAGATTCGTTATTGTGTAAATAACGAACAAGACAAATGTTATTATTAAAATTGCTATTATCATAAAGACTTAATATAGCATCTATAATCAGTAACTTTTCATGCAATTTTTGTATCCTTGATATTCTGAAATAGCAGCAGAGGAGCCATCTAAAATCGCTGACATTCCTTCAACAACCTCAGCTAAATTTCTGAGGTTTACTCTAGGTGATTCAATTTTCAGAGATTGTAGAGAATTATCACCATTAAGGTTTTTAGAATATCTAAATGATGTCGAATTAGGGTCAACCTCTTCGAATTGTCCAATGAGCATATCCATAGCTTTTAGTTGATCTTCATCATGATTTGGCCACAACTCAACTAGAACGCTACGCACTTTTGGCCACAACTTAGAAAGCTGATGTCCTTGTTTTTGTTTATATTCCTTATCTAGCAAACGGTAGCCGTCATTCAATAGCGACTTAAGTCTAAGCTCAATGTAATGACGATATAAAAACACGATGGGGAAAATTAAAGAGTCGGCAGTTCCTCTGCGCTCTGCTACAGAATTAACGAGAGAGTCTCCTGCTTCTTTATATCCAATAACATAAAGCTCTGTTGGGTCTTGATACCAATCAAGGCAAGCATTCATCCACCAATCTTCAGCCTCTATAAATAGCTTATCTTCTAAGCTTGGACTTCTAATTTTCATATTCGATAGATTATCTATGTCTATATCTTGTGACATTCCTAGTCTCCTAATAAGGAATTATATAGTTCTTATTATCATACCATTTTTGATGATGGGCTGATGATGTTTACACACGGTCAGCGATGTTAGGAATTTTCAGCGACTAGCAAGGCAGAGCGCGTCGGCGGCCCAGCAAAATCAATGTCGTTACTATTGTATAAATTTAGGTACAAAACACCAGCGATACCAGCGCTAGAATCATGGGACAAAATGAACCAAAATGTCTAATGTTCAAAACAGTGTCCCATGATTTTAGTGGCTTTCAAGGATGCCAAAACGCCAAAACAGTAGACAATACGATAACACCATCTAAAACAATAACACATTGCTCACCTAAATTCCGCCATAATCATCGCCATAAAGCGGTCTGTCGCGACGGGCAGTTCATGGCCGATTTGAGCCGATCAATTTTAGTGAGCCCCTAGCGTGACAGCGTTTGCAACCTAGGCCCAGGAGGGAAGTTTGATCAGGCCTTTGCAGTTTCTCCAGTCAAAAAGCCGATCACATCTTGGTCCCTCTCAGTTGCACTATTCTACCGGTAACGTTTGACCATTTCGCTCAATGGTATGGCTTTAATTTTACTTGCGTGCCCGGCAGAGCCAAATGCCTCATAACGTGCCTGACAAAGCGCTTGCATCGCGTCCCTGGCCGCCTTATAGGTCTTGCGCGCATCCAACTCCGATGCATTTTCCGGTTGGGCCAAGTATCGGCGAATGGCGCCGGTAGATGCCATGCGTAAGTCAGTATCGATATTGACTTTGCGGACGCCATATTTGATTCCTTCGACAATTTCGGCAACCGGCACGCCATAGGTTTGGGGAATATCGCCGCCGTATTCATTGATGATTTTTAGCCAATCCTGCGGTACCGAACTGGAGCCATGCATGACGAAGTGCATATTGGGCAAGCGCTGTTGCAAGGTTTTTAAACGGCTAATGACCAAGACATCGCCGGTAGGCGGCTTGCTGAATTTATAAGCGCCATGACTCGTGCCAATGGCTACGGCTAACGCATCGATTTGCGTTTGTTTGACGAATTCGACCGCTTCATCGGGATCGGTCAGCAAGCGGCTGTGATCCGGGTGTTCCGATGCCCCTTGTGTCGCGGCATCTGCTTTATGTTCCAATGAACCCAGGCATCCGATCTCGCCTTCAACCGATACGCCGCACGCATGCGCCATCCTGACCACGGTACGCGTCACCTCCACGTTATACTCGAAAGAGGAGGGGGTTTTCATATCTTCCAGCAAAGACCCGTCCATCATCACGGAACTGAATCCCGATTGAATGGCTTGCGCACAGATGTCGGGCGTGGGCGCATGATCCCGATGCATGACGATCGGAATATGAGGATATTGTTCAGCCGCGGCAAGAATCAAATGGCGTAAAAAAATTTCGCCGGCATAGTTATTCGCGCCGGCCGAGCCTTGCATGATCACAGGGCTGTCACACGCATCGGCGGCTTGCATGATGGCTTGGACTTGCTCCATGTTGCTCACATTGAATGCGGGAACGGCAAAGCCATTCTCGGCCGCATAGTCCAGAAGTTGTCGCAATGAAACTAAAGCCATGAACGGCTCTCCTTAGCTGGGTGTTATTTGAGATTCTAAATTGTCACCAGAAGCTATGAACATTTCTGGCGTATAAATCGAGAGGAAAGCGGGGTTTGCCTGTCTGGTTAGGATCTCCCGGATCAACCACCCACAGGAGGGCACACCGCCATGGCGCATGGTAATGTCATTAACCTGAAAAAGCCAGGCCAGAATGATCCGTTGCTGTCCCAATGTTTTAACGATCTCGATGTTAATCTGTCTGTGTGAAACCTTGCGGACGGGGCAATGCCCTTAATATAACAGGCATGAGGTGGCTTTCCTCACCCCACTAAATAAAACTCGTCCGTGGGAGCGACGCCTACGTCGCGACTTGAGGCTTTAATCGCGACGTAGGCGTCGCTCCCACCACTCCCCGACAGGTTTAGATTAGCCGGCGCTTTTTGAGGGCATCTCGATCGTAAATTTATCGACCAATCGAAAGGTCGGCTTGCCCGTTTTAAACTCGGCATCGGTATAAGGCTTGTCGATGCCGATCACATAAGCGGTCAAACTGTTTTGGCGCAGAGCGATGCGGAGCATGTGCCGGTAGTTTTCGCTGCGCGCGCCGCCGCCCGCTTCGTTATTATGGCCGTTGAACGCAAGCGAAACGGCCAGATACCAGCCGAACCAGATGCAACTGAATAAGGTGCCCAACACGAAGGCGGCAACCAAACGTGGCGTGGTGACCGCAATCGCTTCGCCCCAACAGGCCGCGATCAGCACGGTCGCGCCTGTTACGCCCCAGGCAAGGAATATCTGGTAGCCAATCGCTGATTGATTCGGCAATGCAGGGTCGCCCGCAACACGATTGGTAGCAAAGTAACGGCGTGCGGCTTCGGTGACGGCAAGCGCCAGGGCGCTGATCGTAAAGATGTGCAGCCAGCTGCTGTAGAGCACCAGGCAAACCGGAGTCGCAACCTGCAAAATCGCATGCCAGGCGCCGATGCCGAAAAAGATGCATTTGTTCTGATAGGCTACCTGGTTTCTCTCGGCCTCCTTTTTACTGCGCAGCAAGGCGGCGCCCGCAAAATAAGCCAGCAGCGGCAGGCCCGCGATGCACAAGGTCCATATCAGCACGATCAGTAAATTGAACGTCATGATCGCGGCTGGATAAATCCCATAGTGCAGAAAACCGTAACCGGCAAAAAGCGGCGCCAGAATGCCGCCGAAGACCCATAACGGATACAAATCGAACTTATGGAAAGGCTTTTTGAGCGCGCGTTGATTCAGCAGGTCGCTATACATGCGGTTCAAAACGAACAGCAGCACGGCGGCGACTGCATTCAGTTCGATCAATACGCTGGCCAAAAAGGAATGGGGAACTTCATCGCGTTGCAGCGAAATCCAGTGCAGCAGAGGCAGCGACAGAACCACGACCGGCAACACAATGAATAAGCGTTGCACCCGCCAGTCGAGCCGTTCCGTGTCGGTGACAAAGGGTTTGCTGGGGATGTTGAATAAACGCGCCAGGCCGGTATAGATCGGTGAAACGAATTGACGGAATTTATCGAACAGCTTCTCCAGGGCGTAGAGCCCCGGCGTGATAATAGCCCGCAAGGCATTGATGATGATAAGCACCTTGTTGGGCTCTTGCGGCGCGGGTTTGCCAAGGCTGCGCAGGTAATAGATCCAGACGCCCAGAAATCCGATGAAGACGAGGATATAGGCCAAATCAAACAAGTAGACGGAGGAGCAGCACGCTTTTGCTGTGGTGAGGCTATCGGTGTTCAGCGCGGTCTGGGTTCTGGCGAGAATGTTCTCGAACAGGTCTCGTCCGGCGGTAGCGAGAGGGCGTTTGTCATTGGGGAAAAAATACCTGCCTATCAGCGACCAAGTGCTTTGCGGCACCGTGACCGCGAAATAGCTGAGCAATCCAATGATGGCGCCGGCCAGCCAGATGAAGCCGCCGTTGAAGATGGCCAAAGGACACAACAGGCTTTTTATGCTGAGTCGGTGGGAATCGAGACGGGTAGGGTAGAGTTGCTGTTGCTCGACTTCGTCGAGATCGGTGTGGCTCGGATGCAGGAAAGCGCCGCCGCCTCCGGCCACTACCGAGGCATAGTTCGGCCGCTCCGCGTCCCCCCAGTAGCGCTCGTAGTGATGAATGTCGCCGGAGATGTCGAGACGGCATTTTTTAGGGTCGAGCGCACCGTTGTGTTCCTGTAAAAAACTGACCGGCAAACCCAAGTCGCCGAAAGTTTTTACCACCGCGGCATCCGGTGCTTGCCATTTGCCGAACACCGTCGTGGGCTCGGGCGTGACGACGATCAATTTGTCCGGAATCCGGGCTTTCAGTTCATCGCGGCTTTCTTTTGAGAAAAAATCTGGTTTCTTTAACAGATCGGGGTAAAAGGTCGAGGCAAAAAAAGCCCACTGGCGCATGTCCATTTTGCCTTCCTGCGAGTCGAAACCCCAGATTTGCCAGCCGAACGGCAGATTCAGCGCAACATAGCTGGCTTCCTGAACGCGCTCGAAACCTTTGAGTTCAAGCTGCTCGCCGCTGTTTGCGCTGGTATTGAATGGCCTGCGGAATTGCCGATTGAAGCCGTCCAGCGCGTCGTAATAGTCGTGGTTGGCCGGAATGCCGTAAATCGGACGCTTGTCGATCTGTTTTCCCGATTCGATCAAGTCTTCGTAGGCCCAGTTGAACGGCGTCTGAAAACGCTCTTGCAAAGAAGCAATATCGGCGATGTGATAGGCCGTATCGCCGCCGATGAACAAAAACTCGCCGCGCGGCAATTTTTCGGAGGTAGAGCTGGCTTCTAAAAGGATCGCTTGGTCCGGGTTGGCGTTGTTATCCAGCCATAAATCGCTCATGCTCAAATAAGCGATGTTATACACCGGCAGCATGCCGTCTCCGGTATCGGCGATGAAGTCAAACCAGTAGGTCTCTCCCGGCTTGATGTTGTCGATGTTCGGGACGTTTTCGGCTTTGTTCTGCATCCAGTCCTTCGCATCGAGCTTGTCGCCCATGAACGAATAGGCCGCGATGTATTTCAGGCCGGCCAACAGTTCCCGGCCCAGCAGCCAGCTGACCGGTTTCTTGAAATCACGATCGGTGACAGGATTATTGTTGTTCATATTATTCATGATGCCGCCCGTTTTTCGAGTTGAATATTGAGGGTCCATCCGAGGGGTGCTTGTTTTACGGTCGGAAGGGAAGTCGTCTGAACTGGATGATCCCAACCGGTATCCCTAGCCAGCGCCTGACTAATCCCGGTAGTCCGTACTTTACTGCACCTAAACTGCCAACGCAAACACTTGCTGATTCAATAAAATCAGCCTCAAGATGCCTGATTCGATATAATGTCGCAACATTCGAATTATCTAGTGCTGAAGGATTGTCATGGCGGAGACGAATAACGAAAAACACAAGATTGTGATTGTCGGCGGCGGTGCGTCCGGTCTGGAGCTCGCGACCAAGCTGGGCCGCAAGCTCGGCAAGAGCGGCCGGGCCGAGGTGACGCTGCTCGATGCCGCCTCGACGCATATCTGGAAACCGCTGCTGCACGAAGTGGCGGCCGGCACGCTGGACGAATCGGAACAGGTCGAATATCTCGCGCAGGGTTACCGGAATCATTTCCGTTTCCGGCTCGGCAAGATGGAAGGGTTGAACCGCGCGAAAAAGGAAATCACGGTCAGCCCGACGCTGAGCGACAGCGGCGAGGAACTGATTCCGCGGCGAACCTTCGGTTACGACACGCTGGTGATGGCGGTCGGCAGCGTCAGCAACTCGTTCAATATCAAGGGCGTTGCCGAGAACTGCCTGTTTCTGGATACGACCTTGCAGGCTTTCCGTTTCCAGAAACAATTGGTCGAGACCTATATCAAGACCTTTGCGGGTCTGGAAGGCGCCAATGAGAAGCCCTTGTCGATCGTGATCATCGGCGCCGGCGCGACCGGCGTGGAACTGGTCGCGCAGCTGCACGAGGTGACCAATCTGCTCGCGGTCTATGGGCTCAGGGAGTCCAGCAATGTCCGCTTGACGATCATCGAGGCCTCGCCGCAACTGCTGCCGGCTTTGCCGAGCAAACTGGCCGAGGCGACCAAACAGCAATTGCTGAAGCTCGGCGTCGATCTGAAACTGGGCTGCCGGGTCACCGAGGTGACCCAGGACCATATCAAGACCCTCGATGGCGAGATCATTCCGGCCGACCTGAAGGTCTGGGCCGCCGGCATCAAGGGACCGGACTGGCTGAAACAACTGGACGACCTTGAAACCAATCACCTGAATCAGCTGGTCGTCGATGAGTTTCTGCAAACCGCCGACGAGTCGATCTATGCGATGGGCGACTGCGCGGCCTGCGCCTGGACCGGCCATGCCGGCAATGTGCCGCCGCGCGCGCAGGCCGCGCATCAGCAGGCGAGCGCCTTGTGTAAGACGATCCGCAATCGTTTGGTTGGCAAAGCGCCGGTCAAATTCGTCTATTACGATTACGGCTCGCTGGTCTCGCTCGGCAAATATTCGACGGTCGGCAACCTGATGGGCAATTTGATGGGCTCGGTCAGCGTCGGCGGCTTTATTGCCCGGGTCGTGTATTTGTCCTTGTACAAGATGCATCAGGTCGCGATTCACGGTTATTTCCGCACCGCGATGCTGACCCTGTCCAATTTATTTAGACGCACCGTGCACGCGATGATCAAGCTGCACTGATTTTATCCACACATTATTAGAAAAAGAACATGCTGGAATTAGAATACGAGTTCAGAGAAGAAGATCTGGTCAATTTCAACGAAGTGCAATATCTGAATTCGAAAGATGTCCAAGGCCAACTGAATAAAAACCGCTGGATCGTGCCGAGCATCATGGTGCTGGTCGGCACGTTTTATTACTATTATTACGGCGACATCAAGTCGGCCGGCTATATCGGGTTAGTCGCGGTGCTGTGGGCGCTGTTGTCGCCGAAAGTGATGCTGTACGACATGCGCCGGCAAGTCCTGAAGCAGTATACGCCGAAGGAAAAAAAGGCGATGTTCGGTACCTATACGCTGACGATCGATCCGGCCAATCCGGCTTATCTGTTTGAAACCTCGCCGAGCGGCAAAAACAAGATGGCCTGGCAGGAACTGGTTCGGGTCGAATACGGCAAACGCTATGTCTATATCTATATCACGCTGAGTACCGCGTTGGTGATTCCGGTCGATGCGGTCAAGAAAGGCGATCTGGAGAAGTTCGCCGAGCAGGCCGAGAAGATGATCGAGCGTTACGCCGGTTAAATCAAGCCGGTATCCTGCGATGAACACGCAAGCAAGCAATTCCCGCCTCGTGGTGCTCGACACCGAAACGACCGGTCTGAGCCCGGAACAAGGCCATCGGATCATCGAAATCGGTTGTGTCGAATTGGTGAATAGGCGGCTGACCGGCAACCGTTTTCATGTCTACATCAATCCGGAGCGCGTGATCGACGCCGGCGCGATCGAGGTGCACGGCATCACCAACCAGTTTCTGGAAGACAAGCCGCGCTTTGCCGGCGTCGCGGAGGATTTTCTGGCCTTCGTCGATGGCGCCGAACTGGTCATTCACAACGCGCCGTTCGATGTCGGCTTCATCAATCATGAGTTCGCCTTGCTGGCCGATCCTCTGGCGCCGATAACCCGGTATTGCGAAGTCTTCGATACGCTGGCATTCGCCCGCCAGAAACATCCGGGCCAAAGAAACAGTCTGGATGCGCTGTGCAAGCGCTACGGCATCGATAACAGTCACCGGGAGCTGCACGGCGCGTTGCTCGACGCCGAAATCCTCGCCGACGTTTATTTATTGATGACCGGCGGGCAGTTCTCGCTGCTCGATGAAGCATCCGAAGGGCAGGCCGCGGCAACGGAGGCCCAGGTGATTCAGCGCATCGCCGCAGACCGGCCGCCGTTGAAGGTGATCGCCTGCGCCGCCGAGGAACTGGAGGCGCATCAGCAGCGTCTGGCGGCGATAGAGAAGGCGGGCGGGACCTGTTTGTGGAATCAATGAGATTGCCGCGAACAGGACAGGAATGAAATCTTTGCCGATGCGCAAAAAGCCCTGCCGGATTTCCCTCGCATTGTGCCAGTCATCTCGCTCGATCGCGCCCATTTGAATATTGCATGCTCGCTTTCTATTCCTTAGCTTTTTATTTACTGACCCCCTTCATTATTCTGCGTCTGCTCTGGCGCAGCATCAAGGCACCGGCCTACCGGCAGCGCTGGAACGAGCGCTTCGGTTTTTATCGCGGCATCCATCCCCAGGATGTGATCTGGTTTCATGCAGTTTCGGTCGGCGAGGCCGAGGCGCTGTTTCCGTTGTTGCGCTTATTGCTGACGCGCCATCCCGGCGCGAAACTGTTGATCACGACCACGACGCCGACCGGTTCGGCCAGGGTTCAGGCGACGTTTGGCGATCAAGTCACTCACGTTTATCTGCCCTACGATCTGCCTTGTGTGACCCGGCGTTTCCTGAAACGCTTCCAGCCCCGTCTTGCGGTCATCATGGAAACCGAGATTTGGCCGAATCTGTATGCGGCGTGCGGTAAACAAAACATGCCGTTGTTTTTGATCAATGCCCGCCTGTCTGAAAAATCCGCATGCGGCTACCGGAAGATTCCGTCGCTGATTCGCTCGTCACTGGCCAAGGTCAGCCTGATTGCCGCGCAAACCCGGGATGATGCGGAGCGCTTCGTGAGCATCGGCGCGCAGTCGGAATCGGTCAAGGTGCTGGGCAACATGAAGTTCGATATTCAAGTCGCCGAAGAGACGATAGAGGAGGGACGGCGGCTCAAATCTTCGGTCTTCGGCGACCGCTTTGTCTGGATCATCGCGAGTACGCACAAGAACGAAGAGGCGGTGTTTCTGGATAGCTACCCTGAACTCAAGGCAATGATTCCGGAACTGCTGCTGGTGATCGTGCCTCGGCATCCCGAGCGCTTCCCCGAGGTCAAAAAGCTCTGCGAGGAACGGCAACTGCAAGTCGTGATGCGGACCTCGGGAGACCGCTGCGCGGCCGCGACCGATGTGTATATCGCCGATACGATGGGCGAGCTGAAGATGCTGTATGCGGCGGCCGATATCGCCTTCATCGGCGGCAGCATGGTGCCGGTCGGCGGCCACAATCTGCTCGAAGCGGCCGCAGTCGGCGCTCCGGTGATGTTCGGCCCTTACATGGTCAATTTCAAGGAGATAGCGGAAGGGGTGCTGGCGAGGAACGCCGCGCTGCAATGCCGGACGCAACAAGACATTGTCAGCACGGTCCATTCATTGTATGCTGATTCGGAACACCGAACGGAGCTGGCGCGTCGCGCCGGGGCATTTTTACAGGAAAATCGGGGAGCGATCGCGGCGATTGCGACGCTGATCGAAGCCGAAATGCCGAAAGCTTAACCCCGTCCAAAGTGCCTAGATTTCGTCCATTAACCCCACTCATGCCAAGGATAAATACCCCGCATGGATAAGTCGCGTCAAAGCAAAGTCATCATCATCGGCGCCGGTCCTTCCGGCAGTATCGCGGGCGCCTTGCTCAGGCAAAAGGGCTATCCGGTCACTATCCTCGAACGCCAGCGTTTTCCGCGCTTCAGCATCGGCGAAAGTCTGTTGCCGCAGTGCATGGAATTCATCAAGGAGGCCGGCATGCTCGATGCGGTCGTCAATGCGGGATTTCAGTTTAAAAACGGCGCGGCCTTCGCTTTTGGCGACCATTACACCGAGTTCGATTTCGAAAACAAGTTTAGCGCCGGCATCGGCACGACCTTTCAGGTGCAGCGCGGCCGTTTCGACGCGCTGTTGGCCGATGAAGCGGCGCGGATGGGCGTCGATATTCACTGGCAAATGGAAGTGAAGTCGGTGGATTTTTCCGGCCCTCAGACGCATTTGACCGTTGCCGATACGGAAGGTCAAGTCTATGAATATGCCGCCGATTTCGTGCTCGATGCGAGCGGCTTCGGGCGCATATTGCCGCGCCTGCTCGATCTGGAGTCGCCTTCGGGGTTTCCGGTCAGGCAGGCCCTGTTCGGTCATATCGAAGACAGGATCACCGACCCTGAGTTCGACCGCAATAAAATACTCATCACCGTGCATCCCGAGCATAAGGATGTCTGGTTCTGGCTGATCCCGTTCAGTAACGGCCGCAGCAGCATCGGCGTGGTCGCCGAGCAGGCGTTTTATACGCCGGGACAGGATCATGGGGCGCAGCTGCAGGCATTGATTGCTCAGGCTCCGGGCTTGCGCCGGATTTTGCAAGATGCGGTATTTGACGACAAGATCAACACGCTGGTGGGTTATTCGGCGAACGTGAAAAGTCTCTACGGCAAGGGCTATGCCTTGCTCGGCAATGCCGGCGAATTTCTCGACCCGGTGTTTTCCTCGGGCGTGACGATTGCGATGAAATCGGCGTCGCTGGCAACGGCAGTGCTCGACCGCCAGTTCCGAGGCGAGTCGGTTGATTGGGAGCACGATTACGCGCAGCCGTTGAAGCGCGGCGTCGATACGTTCCGGGTGTTTGTCGATGCCTGGTATGAGGGCCGCTTCCAGGACGTGATTTTTCATCCGGATCAACAGCCCGAGGTCAAGGCGATGATCTGCTCGATTCTGGCCGGTTATGCCTGGGATCAGAACAATCCGTATGTGAAGAATGCCCGCTCGCGGCTGGATACGCTTGCCGAATTATGCCGCGACGACGGCTAGCTCCGCTCGTGTGCGTGATCGGTCTGACCGGCTGCGCGGCGACGCAAGCACCTGGCGTAAGCCCTCCTCCGGCTGAGCCGGTAGCGGCGAGGCCGCGTCCGTTATTTCCGATCGCGCCGCCGCAGGGCCCTGCTCGGCGCATCGTGCAGCAGTTGACCGCGCATTGGCCGGGAAGCGAGAAAACGCTGCTCTGCATATTGGAACTGGACAGCGCGCATATCGCGATGGCCGGCCTTACCCAGGACGGCCTGAGCCTGTTCAACCTGTCCTACGACGGCAAGACCTTGGAGGCCGATAAAAATCCTTTGGTTCCGGAGCTGGTCGCGCCGGAGTTGATCATCGCGGATTTACAGCTGGTTTATTGGCCGCTCGCCGTATTGCAAAAAAATCTGCCGAAACAGTTGAAATTGGAGGCCGGTCCGGATTTTCGCCGCTTGTCCGAACAAGGCAAACCGCGCATCGAAGTGCGCTATATCAGTCAAGAAGACGCCTGGCCGAGAACGGTCGAGCTGACCAATCTGCAATATCATTACCGGCTTACGATCGATACGGTCAGCTATGAAGTTGTATCTGAATGATCTAGGCTTACTCTGCGCGGCCGGCAACGGCAAGAGCGAGGTGCTCCGGAATCTGTTGGCCGGCGAGCGTTCGGGACTGGTGTTTACCGACCAGTTCAGCCCCGGACGAATGTTTGCGGTGGGCAGGGTCGAGGCCGAGCTGCCGGAGATCGGCGATGACTTGCGTTACCACCGCTGCCGAAATAACCGCCTGTTGCTGGCCGCCTTGGAGCAAATTCGCGGCACGGTCGATCGCATGATCGCACGCTTCGGAAGGGATCGTATCGGCTGCGTATTGGGCACCAGCACGTCCGGCGTCAGAAGTACCGAACTGGCGTTGGCCGAGCAGGCCGAAAGCGGCGTCTTGCCGAGCGAATTTCATTACAAACAGCAGCAGATGGGGGCGGGCGCCGATTTTTTGGCGGCCTATCTGAACCTTGGCGGGCCGGCCTATACGCTGTCGACTGCCTGTTCATCGAGCGGCCGGGCGCTCGCTTCCGCGCGCCGCTTGCTCCGCTTGGGTCTCTGCGATGCGGTGATCGTCGGCGGCGCCGATACGCTGTGCAATCTGACGATCAACGGTTTCGCGGCGCTGGAATCCTTGAGCAGCGGCTTGTGCAAGCCGTTCGGACTGCACCGGGACGGCATCAACATCGGCGAGGCGGTCAGCCTGTTTGTGCTGAGCCGGGAAGCAGGGCCTGTCGAGTTGCAGGGGATCGGTTCGACCAGCGATGCCTATCATTTCTCCGCTCCCGACCCCGAAGGGCTGGCGGTCGGGCAGGCAATGCAGAAGGCCTTGCAGGACGCCGGCAAGCGCCCCGAAGAGATCGACTACCTGAACCTGCACGGCACCGCGACCGTGTTGAACGACAGCATGGAAAGCAAGGCGGTCAACGCGCTGTTCGGCGCCGATGTACCGGCCAGTTCGAGCAAGGGTATGACCGGCCATACGCTAGGCGCGGCGGCCGCGCTCGAACTCGGTTTTTGCTGGCTGTTGCTGAACGGCGATGACGATACGGGACGGTTGATTCCGAACATCAACGCGGATCAAATCGACCCGAAGCTGGCCGCATTGAATCTGGTGCGGCAGGGCGCGGCATTGAAGCGGAGGATCAACACCTGCCAAAGCAATTCGTTCGCGTTCGGCGGCAACAATATTTCGATTGTCGTGGGCCGGGCATGATCGATTTTTTGCGGATGGACGTCGCCGAATTACTGCCGCATACCGGCAAGATGATCTGGCTCGATAAGGTGCTTGCCTGGGACGAGGATTCGGTCACCGCCGAATTGACCGTGCGCGGCGATGCGTTGTTCGGCGGCGGTAACGCGGTGCCGGCCTGGGCGGGCATCGAATACATGGCACAGACGATAGGGCTTTACGCGGGCATCCACGCCAAACGGGTGGGCGAGCCGATTCGGCTCGGATTTCTGCTCGGCGCCCGGCGCTACGAGAGTGACGTGCCCGCGTTCGAGATTGGCTCGACCCTGACCGTGCGGGCCGAGAAAGTGATGCAGGACGAACGCCTGTTGGTGTTCAACTGCGGGATTACGGGCGAGCTTGTTAAAGTCAGCGCCACGCTGAATGTTTATCAGGCGCCCATCGATATGATAAAGAATGATGATGAATAAGACTGTCTTAGTGACCGGCTCCAGCCGCGGCATCGGCAAGGCGATCGCCTTGTACCTGGCGGCCCAGGGCTATGACCTGGTGCTGCACTGTCGCAGCCGGCGCGACCAAGCTGAAGCGGTCGCCAGCGAAATCGAAAACCTCGGGCGCGGCGCCCGGATTCTGCAATTCGATGTCGGCGACCGTGTGCAGTGCGCGCAGCAGCTGGCCGAGGATATCGATGCGAACGGCGTCTATTACGGCGTGGTCTGCAATGCCGGCATCGCCGCCGACAATGCGTTCCCGTCGCTGACCGGCGAAGAGTGGGACAGCGTGATTCATACCAACCTCGACAGCTTTTATAATGTGTTGCAGCCGATCGTGATGCCGATGGTCCGGCGGCGGGGGCCCGGCCGCATCGTGACGCTGTCGTCGGTGTCCGGCCTGATCGGCAACCGAGGCCAGGTCAATTACAGCGCCGCGAAGGCCGGCATCATCGGGGCGACCAAGGCACTGGCATTGGAACTGGCCAAGCGCGAGATCACGGTCAATTGCATAGCGCCCGGCCTGATCGAGACCGAGATGGTCGAGGAACTGCCGCTCGATGAGATCAAGAAGATGATTCCGGCGCGCCGGGTCGGGCGGCCGAAGGAGGTCGCCGCGGCGGTCGCCTTTCTATTGTCCGAGGATGCGGCCTATATCACCCGTCAGGTCATCGCGGTCAACGGAGGCCTGTGCTGATGAAGCGTGTGGTTGTCACCGGCATGGCCGGGCTGTCTCCGATCGGCAATGACTGGCAGAGTATTTCCGAGCATTTAAAAACGCAGACGACCGGCATCCGCTACATGCAGGATTGGGACAAATACCAGGGTTTGAATACCCGGCTTGCAGGGCCGGTCGATTTTGAGCGGCCCGAGCATTATTCGCGTAAACAGACGCGCAGCATGGGGCGGGTCGCATTGATGGCGACCTATGCGACCGAGCTGGCGCTTGGCGATGCCGGCTTGTTGAACGATCAGGTCTTAAAGAGCGGGCAGATGGGCGTGGCTTACGGCAGTTGCTCGGGCAGTTTCGATGCGATCGCGGACTTCGGCAATATGCTCTTGAACCACAGGACCGACGGGCTGAATGCGACGTCTTATATACGGATGATGGGGCATACCGCCGCAGTCAATATCGGCCTGTTCTTCGGCATCAACGGCCGCGTGTATACGACATCCAGCGCCTGCACGTCGGGCAGCCAGGGCATCGGCTATGCTTACGAGACGATCAAATACGGCCATCAGACCCTGATGGCGGCCGGCGGCGCGGATGAGCTTTCGGCCAGTCAGGCGGCGGTGTTCGACACGCTCTATGCGACCAGCCTGAAAAATGACGCGCCCGAGACGACGCCGCGGCCGTTCGATCTGAACCGCGACGGACTGGTAATCGGAGAAGGCGCGGCCACCTTTATCCTCGAAGAACTGGAGCACGCCAAAGCGCGCGGCGCGACGATTCATGCGGAAGTGGTCGGCTACGGCACCAATTCGGACGGTCTGCATGTGACCCAGCCGGACAGCCGCAGCATGCAGGGCGCAATGCGGCTCGCCTTGGAGGATGCGGGGCTGCCGCCTGCCGCGATCGGCTATATCAGCGCGCACGGCACCGCGACCGAGCATGGCGATGGGGCCGAGAGTCACGCGACTGCGGCGATTTTCGGCGCCAATACGCCCATCAGTTCGATGAAGAGTTATACCGGCCATACGCTCGGCGCCTGCGGCGCGCTGGAAGCCTGGACGGCCATCCAGATGATGAACGAAGGCTGGTTTCATCCGACCGCGAATCTGCAAACGATCGATCCGAATTGCGCCCCATTGGATTATATTATTGGCGCTGTTCGCAAGCTAGATTGCAGCTATGTGATGAGCAATAACTTTGCTTTCGGAGGCATCAACACCTCCCTGATTTTTAAACGTTGGGATTGAATTAATCCCGAATCAACCCGAGGAAATAAGCATGATAAAAAAAATGAGTTTGCTGTTTGCGTCGTTGATTTTGGTGACCGGTTGTACGACGACCGGGACCTTCAAGGTGCCGGAAGGCTCCAAGTTGTATATCTATGAAAGGCCGCAGCCGGTTTCGGTCGATGCGGGCGGCAAGGTCACGACCAAGCCGTTTTTCTGGACTGCGGCCGGCATGCCTCCGGGCGGCGGGATTCCTTACCGTCTGGAAAAAGACGGCCAAACCCTCAAGGAAGGCAGACTGCGGACCAAATTCCGCGTCGTTTCGATCTTTTGGCCGCCTGCTGCCGCGATCTACTGGCCAATGGGCTTCAATCCGAACATCACCTATGACCTGGTCAACGATACCCAGGAGTGATCCAAGAATCGTGGCTTGATCAAGGGTAGGGCGCTTATCATGCGCCTTACCCTGATCAATGGGTTGCAGGAGCGTTTTCAGCCTCGGCTAAAGACGCTCCTGCCAGGTTTGCGGTTTACTTCAACAATTCCAGCGCTTTTTCTGTCCCTTTCTGCTGCGCCTTCGCCGTTGACTTGTGCTTCAGCGACTTCGCCGTCTGCTTGGAGGATTTCGGCAGGGCTTTGACCTCGCCTTGCAGTTTTTTGACGGTTTCCGAGCCGCTCTTCACGGCTTCGGCGCCCTCTTTGACTTGCTCGGGCGTTGCTTGCTTCGCAGTTCCCTCGATCGCTTTCTGGGTCTGGTCTTTGGCCGCCTCAGGCGTATTTTGCACCGCATCCTTCACTTGTTTGGCGTCCTTCAAGGCTTGATCGGCTGTTTCGGCGCCTGCGACGACGCCCGGCGCGACCGCGGCCGCGGTGTTATTGGCCGCCTGTTTGGCTACGCCTTCCAGCAGGCTTTGCTCCGCCATGACGGCGCCGGAGGCGATCAATAATGAACTAATCAATAAAGCTTTCATAGAAGAACCTTTCACGAGAGTTGAGTGAGGTTACAGAGTACTGCGGCCAAGCTGAATTAATGATGAACGAATCCGCGCTGAAAACGACGCGTGAGTTCGTCTGAGAAACAGGTTAGAGGGAGGGTATCAGAAAGAGGCGAACGAGCCGCTATGCTGCTCGTTCGCCTGTCAAGCGGGGTGTTTACGCAGAAGACGTAAACGGGAATGGATTGGGATTTGCCAACGGAATAACGTTTTTAAGCGTTATTTTTAGCCAGGCCTTTATTCTGCGGTAATGCTATCGTCATCGCCATGATGATCGTGATCTTCGTGATGATGTGTTTTTGCGGAACGCACGACCTGTACACTCAAAGTGCCGAGGTTGATCGCAGCAAGGCTGTTGGCGTTGATGTTCGCGACCGTGCGGTTGTTGCTGTCCGGGCCGAGGATGCCGTCAGCCGCGCTGGCGCTCACGCTGGCTTCGACGGTAATCGTGTGATCGCCTTCGCCGACATCCGGGGCAATAAAGTTGAAGTGATTTGCCGAGGTGGTTTCCATGATTTTAGCGATATCCTGGTCAGTAAAGGCGCATTCGTTAGCCGCCTGAATGAAACCGTCGGCATCGGCATCGGCGCATTGCGTTGTGACTTCGCTGAAAAGAGCATCGTATTTTTGGCAGCTGGTATGGAAGCGCACCTTGCCCGGAGCAACCGGAATGCCGTCAATCTTGACCGTGACCTCGACACCGGCGCAAGCCTCCGGCAGACCTTTCTTTTTCGTTTTCGTGATCAAACTGCTTTCCAGGGAAACGCCGATCAGCAGGCTTTTTTTATCGCCGGGCACCTTCAGGGTAGTGCTCAGAATAGGGGCTGCAGCATCGCCCAAGCTGGTATCGAGCAACAGACTGGTATTCGAACTGGTGACACCGGAAAAGGTGGCGGCGCCGTCTGCGTGCAGCGATGCCGAGAATAAGGCGGATAAGGTTAATGCGCTATATGCGAATAGTTTCTTCATGAATTCGACCTCTGTTTTTATTGACGGGGCTTTGTCGGGTTTTGAGCCAGAGCAAAGGCTGACGGATCATAACAGAGCCGGAAAAATTAAAGATTTACCTGGGTCTCAATTCGCATAAGTTTTACTATGGTCAAGCATCACAGGGGGCGGAATTCGCGTTTTACGCGGATTTGGTTATAATCCCGGTCATTATGAACTTAGCAGGCAGAGGCGGGCGACGCGATGACTATATCCAACCAAAAGTTTAAACAGATGCAGTTGTATTTGGAGGCCCAGTTAGCCAGGGCGCTTGCCAGTCCTTATTATCAAAAGCTGTTGGCGATGCCGCCCTTGCAGCGCTGGGCCACGGTTGCCGGTTTGTTTCTGGCGTCGCAAGTGGTCATTTTCGGCGCCTTATACCTGATCTTCGGCAAAGTCGTCGTGATCGGTTTTCTGGCCAGCATTGTTGCCGGTCTCGCGACCGGGTTTGGCGCGCTGCCGGCGTTGTTTTTCCGGAACATTTCGAATAATCTGTTCAACAGCATGCTCGGCGCCGCGGCCGGCGTGATGCTGGCCGCGACTGCGTTTTCGCTGTTGGTGCCGGGCATCGGTTTCGGCAATGCGGTCTGGGCCGGCAAGGGCATCTATTTGGTCTCGTTCGGTATGTTGCTCGGCGCGCTGTTTCTGCACTATGCCGATCGCCAGTTGCCGCATGTGCATTTTGATGCGGTTTCCGATCTGCGCAAAACCTCGTTCAATAAAATCTGGCTGTTCATTGTCGCGATCACGATTCACAATTTTCCGGAAGGCATGTCGGTCGGCGTCAGTTTCGGCACCGGCGAGATGAAAACCGGCATCGTGTTGGCGATCGCGATCGCCCTGCAAAATATTCCCGAAGGTTTGGCGGTGGCGCTGCCCTTGGTCGGTCTGGGTTACAACAAATGGCGCGCGGTGGGGATTGCGGCCGTCACCGGCCTGGTCGAACCGGTCGGCGGCTTACTGGGCATCACGATGGTTACGGTATTCCAGCCGATTCTGCCGATCGCGATGGGGTTTGCGGCCGGCGCGATGCTGTTCGTGATCAGCGAGGAAATCATTCCCGAAACGCATGGCAACACCGGCGACCGTTCCCGCTATGCGACCTTTGCGTTGATGTTCGGATTCATCATCATGATGATCTTGGACAATATGCTGGGTTGATCCCTGCCGCAGCCTAATGAATCGGGCGGCTTAGGCCGCCTGATACGCTTTTCCTTTTCCTAACTCTAATCACCCCGTCTATACCCACCCATTGCATGGACAAAGCCGAACAATTACTGCAAAACCTGATCGCCTGGATAAACGGCGTCGCCGCCTGGATGCAGGCTCTGCCGATAGAACCACAGTTACAAGCGTTTTTAGACAAATTCTCGGCTTTGCTGGCAACCGGCAATTGGCGCGAAATCGCGGCCACCGCGGCGACCAGCTTCGCGTTGATCGTGACCGCCGAAATCGGCGACAAAAGCCAGTTGGTGTGCATGGCGCTGGCTTCCAAGCACAAACCGTTGCCGGTGCTGCTCGGCGCCAGCGCCGCGTTCGCGTTGCTGAATACGCTCGCGGTCGTGTTCGGCGCCGCGATTGCCAGTTGGCTGCCGGAGTACATCGTCGCGGCGACGGTCGCCTTGTTGTTCGGCGTTTTCGGCATTCATGCCCTGCGGGTGACCGATGACGATGACGAGGAGGTCAAGGAAAAAAGCGGGCACGGCATCTTCTTCACGACCTTTTTATTGATTACGGTCGCCGAGTTCGGCGATAAGACCCAACTCGCGGTCGTCGCATTAAGCAGCACGTCGATGCCCGTGGCGGTCTGGATCGGTTCGACCCTCGCGCTGGTTACGACCTCGGCGATCGGCGTACTGGCCGGACGCACGATCCTGCAGAGATTTCCGTTGGCCTTATTGCACCGCATCAGCGGCGTGATCTTCTTGATTCTGTCGGCCTTCGCGGCCTATCGGGCGTATAACGCTTATGAGGTTGTAAAAGGACAGCCCTTACCCATTTGGGAGATGATAAAGCAGAAGGTGCCGCACTATTTGCAATAAGGGATATCGCTTAAAGTCACTCATCCTGTCTCACGCTTGAACCCCGAATGAACCGCCGCCGTTTCCTGCAAAACCTTGCATTGTCGCCGGCCGCGCTTTACGGCTGCTCGGCGGCGTCGCGCGATTATTATGGTCAGCCTGAATTCGGCGAGATCTCGATCCTGCATCTGACCGACTGCCATGCGCAGCTGCTGCCGATGTATTGCCGGGAGCCTGCGGTCAACCTCGGCGTCGGCGACAGTAAAAATGCGCCGCCGCACCTGAGCGGCGAGCAATTCCTGCGCCGTTTCGGCATTCGGCCAAACAGCCGCGAGGCCTATGCCTTTACGCATCTGGATTTTACCTCGTCGGCGCTGCGCTACGGCAAAATGGGCGGCTTTGCGCAGCTGGCGACGCTGGTCAAAACGATCAGACATTTGCGCGGTCCCGACAAGACCCTGTTGCTCGACGGCGGCGACAGTTGGCAGGGCTCGGCGACTGCGTTATGGACGCGGGGGCAGGACATGGTCGATGCCTGCAACCGGTTGGGCGTCGATGCGATGACCGGGCATTGGGAGTTTACCTATGGCAAGGAAAGGCTAAGCGAAAACCTGAAACGCTTCAAGGGCGCTTTTCTCGCGCAGAATGTCGCTCTGACCGATGAGGCCGCTTTCGCTGCCGAAAAGGATGACGCGGCCATATTCAAGCCTTATCTGATCAAGCAGGCAGGTCAGGCCCGCATCGCGGTGATTGGCCAGGCCTATCCCTATACCCCGATCGCAAATCCGCAGCGCTTCGTTGCGGGCTGGCAATTCGGCATCGAGGAGCGGCGCTTGCAGGCCCTGGTCGATAAGATACGGAAGATGGAGCAGGCCGACGTCGTGATCTTGCTGTCGCATAACGGCATGGATGTCGATCTGAAACTGGCGTCCAGAGTCACCGGCATCGATCTGATTTTGGGCGGCCATACCCATGATGCGATCCCGGAGCCGATTCCGGTCGCGAATGCGAAAGGCAGAACCTGGGTCACGAACGCCGGCAGTCACGGCAAGTTTCTGGGCGTGTTCGATTTGAAGATCGCGAAGGGCAGGCTGCAAGACCTGCGCTACCGCTTGCTGCCGGTCTTCGCGGACCTCTTGGAACCCGACCCCGAGATGCAGAGTCTGATCGACAATCTCAGGGCGCCGTATCTGAACGACTTGCAACGGCCTCTGGCCGAGGCCAACGAACTGTTATACCGCCGGGATAATTTTTACGGCACTTTCGACGGCCTGATTCTGGAGGCGCTGCGCGACGAATACGGCGCCGACATCGCGCTGTCGCCCGGTTTCCGCTGGGGCACGGTCGTGCTGCCGGGCCAGACGATTACGGTCGAAGACGTGATGAACCAGTCCGCGATCACTTATCCCGAAACCTATGCCGTCACGATGACAGGAGCGCAAGTGAAGAGCGTGCTGGAAGACGTGGCCGACAATCTGTTTAACCCGGACCCGTATTACCGGCAGGGCGGCGACATGGTCAGAACCGGCGGCATGCGTTTCGACTGCGATCCCTCGGCCGGATTCGGCAGGCGAATCAGCGCGATGCGGCTCCATAACGGGCAGCCGGTCGAAGCCGGAAAGCCATACAAGGTTTCCGGCTGGGCGACCGTCGCCGCTCCCGCATCCGGCAGGCCGATTTTCGAAATCGTCAGCGAGCACCTAAAAAACCGCCGGTCAGGATAGCCCGCTGCGGTCGATACGGGTATGATGGTCCTGTACTCCTTTCTGCCTATCCCATGTCCTTTGACCAAGCGCTTCGCAATGCTTTATGACTGACCGGGCCGAGTCCCTTCTCGCGCTGGAACCGATTGAACAACAGGGTCGGTTGTCCGGCGTCAAATTATCCGGTGAATGGAATTTGCGCAATCTGTCCGACGCGCCGGGATTGCGTCGGCAGCTCAGAAACTATGCGCGGAACCGCACGCTGCACTGGGATCTGGAAGCGATCGAGGTGCTCGACAGCGCGGCCGCGCTGATCCTTTGGGAAGCCTGGGGTCAGACCTTGCCGGCCGGGTTGGCGCTACGCCCCGAACACCAGCGTATGCTGGAGCGCTGGCAGGAACAGGAAATTCCCGATACCGCGCCGCCGCCCCGTCATATCGGCGTCATTCTGCTGTTTCTTTACCACGCCCTGATCGACTTTTTGGGGCAAACGGCTAACCTGGTCACCTTGCTGGGCCAGTTGCTGCTGGATGCGGGCTATTTGCTGCGCCATCCCGGCAGCGCGCCATGGTCCGAAATTTCAATCACGATCTATGAGTCGGGCGTCCGCGCGCTCGGCATTACCGCCTTGGTCGGTTTTTTGATCGGCATCGTGCTGAGCTATCTGTCTGCATTGCAATTGAAACTATTCGGCGCGGAAATCTACATCATCGATATCTTGGGTCTCAGCGTGATCCGTGAACTGGGACCCTTGCTCGCGGCGATCCTGGTCGCCGGACGCTCCGGCTCGGCGATGACCGCGCAAATCGGCATCATGCGGGTCACCGAGGAACTCGATGCACTTTCGGCGATGGGTATATCGCATTCATTGCGCCTGGTGTTGCCGAAAGTCGTGGCCCTGGCGATCGTGATGCCGCTGATTGGCGTCTGGACCAGCAGCGCGGCGCTGCTCGGCGGCATGTTTTCGGCACAAAACACGCTCGATATCAGTTATATGCAATTCTTTTTGAAACTGCCGGACGCGGTGCCGCTGTTGAATGTGTTCATCGGCCTGCTGAAAAGCGCGGTGTTCGGCCTCCTGATCGCGCTGGTTGCCTGTCATTTCGGTTTCAGGATCAAACCGAATACCGAAAGCCTTGGCAATGAAACGACCAACTCGGTCGTGGCCTCGATCACGATCGTGATCATGGTCGATGCGGTGTTCGCGATCATGTTCATGGGCGTCGGGATGCCGATATGAAGCATGATGCGATCCGGCTTGAGCATGTCTGGACCCGCTTCGGCGACAAGGTCGTGCATGCGGACATCAATCTGAGTCTCGCGCAGGGCGAAATTCTCGGCCTGGTCGGCGCCTCCGGCTGCGGCAAGACCACGTTGCTGCGCGAGATCATCGGCCTGACCACACCCAGCGAGGGCGAAATCTTCGTAATGGGGGAATCGCTGCATCAAATCGGCCAGCGCCTGCGCAACAATTGCGGGGTCTTGTTTCAGAAGGGGGCGCTGTTCAGCGTGCTCGATGTGTTCGAAAATATCGCCTTTCCGCTGCGTGAGCTCGGCTTCGACGACGAAGACATGATCAAGCGTCTGGTGTTGATGAAGCTGTCCCGCGTCGGGCTATCGGCGCAGGACGCCCGGTTGAAGCCGGCCGATTTGTCGGGCGGCATGACCAAGCGGGTCGCGCTCGCGCGCACGCTGATCCTCGAACCGAGTCTGCTTCTGCTCGATGAGCCGACTTCGGGCCTCGACCCGATTTCGAGCGAGGATTTCGTGAGTCTTTTATCCGAGTTGCATCGCGATCTGCAATTTACCGCCGTGATGGTGACCCACGACCTCGACATCCTGCGCGATCTCTGTACTCAGGTCGCGGTGTTGGCCGACAATCAGTTGGTCGCCTACGGAACGCTCGAATCGGTGTTAAACTGTCCGCATCCGTTTGTCGAGCGTTTCTTTCACAACAACCGCGCGCGGCGGGTCTTTCAAAATCTCGAGACGAGGCATGGGCAAAAATAAATACGCGCTGATCACCGGCGTCTTCTTGATTGCTTTGACGGCTGCCACGAGCGCGGTGGTTTATTGGATCGGCCATTTCGAGCGCGAGCGCGATATTTATTACGTCTCGACGCGCCAATCGGTGACCGGCCTGAATCCCGAATCGACCGTGTTTTACCGCGGCATCTCGGTCGGTAAAGTGCTCGACGTGCATTTCGATCCGAACGATTCCGGCACGATCCTGGTGCCGATCGAGGTCGACAAGGAGATCGAGCTGAGCAAGGGCGTGTACGCAAACTTGCAGCTCAAAGGCGTCACCGGCCTGACCCAAATCAACCTCGAAGACCCGGAGCATCCCGGCATGCGTCTGCCGCCCGGCGACGATCCGGCCAACAGGATACCGCTGATGCCGTCCATGGCCGATAAACTGATGCATACCGGCGAGGATATCATGAATAAAGCCGAGCATATCATGGCGCGTCTGAGCGAGTTTTTGAGTGATGAAAATCAAAAAAACGTCGGCGACATCCTGAGCAACCTGAAAAGCCTGTCGGATAAACTGAATCAGTTGCAACTTAGCCTCGACAAGGCGCTGTCCGAGGTGCCGAGGCTCGGCAACCGGGCCGAAAAAACGCTCGACAACATCGATGTGTTGACCAAAGATTTACAGGCGCTGAGCAGGGATGTCAAGACACTGGGCCAAAAAGCCGAAAAACTGGCCAAAACCGGCCAGGAGGCGAGCGACCAGGTCATGCAAACCACCTTGCCGAAAGTCAACGAGCTGTTGAGCGAGCTGCAAGCGACCACGCAGGAAGTGAATAAGATCGCGAACCTGCTCGAAAGCAATCCGCAGTCGCTGATCTTCGGTCCCGCGCGGCAGGCGCCTGCTCCCGGCGAACCCGGCTATAAGGAACACCCATGACAAAGCTCTGGATAATTTGCGCTGTAAGCGTGTCGATTCTCGGCTGTACCGAAGCGGTGCAGGCGCCGGCGCTGCACGATTTTGGCGTCGGCAACGCGTTGCCGGCCAGTGGTCTGCAACAATCGGCTTCGGCCGAAATCAAGGTTAGCGCACCGAGATGGCTGAGCGATAACCGTATCCGTTACCGCCTGCTTTACGACCAGCCGACCCGCGTGCGTTTTTACAACCTCGATCAGTGGATTGCGCCGCCGCCGGAACTGCTTAAGCTGCATTTCGCGGCAGGACGCCTTGATCCGAATTATTCCCTGGTGATCCAGTTGCTGAATTTCGAACAGCAATTCGAAACCCCCGGCAGCGCCTCGGTGCTGCTGCGTTTTTCGGCGGATGCGTTTGCGGTCGGCGGTAAAGACAAGCTGGGCGCTCAGGAATTTGTTATACGCAGCGGAAAAGTCGGTCCCGATGCGCAAGGCGCGGTCAGAGGCTTTGCGGAATCGGCGGGGCAGGCGAGTCAACAGGTTCAGGCTTGGCTCCGAAGTCTGGCGAAACCGTGATATGCTAAACAAGGAAAAGGGAGAAAAAAATACTCCCAGCGCCTAATGGCGCTGGGAGATAAACGTTCCGGAATAGGGGGTATTCCGAATTTTCACACTTCGAGGAGGTGTATGAAAAAGGGCTTAGAGGATATGCCGTGCTGAAGCCATCAGCGGTTGAAGCGGCCGCTCTTTTTAGAGAGACTTATCGGCAAACTTGGCATAAAGTTTGCTAAAAACTATGGTCTTAGTATATTAGTTTTTTATAAATTAACAAGGCGGGGAAAAGTTAATTAATTGTTTCCTATTTATTGATAATAAATAAAATCTGTACGTTTCGTGCTATCCGTTATTTACAAATCTTTTAATCGATAAGGATCTCTGATGCACCCTAAATTGCTCGCCTCGATTTTTGCCGGCGCCTTGAGTTTTTCTGCAACGGCCGCCGATAACTATACCGTCGATCCACGCCATACTTTTCCGAGCTTTGAAATCGATCATCTCGGCTTTTCGATCCAGCGCGGCCGCTTTAACCAGACCGAAGGCAAGATCACGCTTGCGCCCGCATCGGCATCCGGCTCGATCGACATCGCGATCGATGCGGCCTCGATCAGCACCGGGCTCGCCGATCTGGAAAAACATCTGCGCGGTGAGGATTTTCTCGATGTCGCTCGCTTCCCGAAAATCCTCTTCAAATCTAAACAGCTGACTTTCGACAAGGAGAAACTGGTCGGCGCGGATGGCGATCTGACGCTGCACGGGGTGACTCAACCGGTGCATTTGACCGTCGACCGCTTTCACTGCGGTGTCAATCTGATTTCGATGAAAAATGTTTGCGGCGCGAATGCGACCACAACGATCAAGCGCTCCGACTTCGGCGTCGATAAATATGCGCCGGCGCTGGCCGATGAGGTGAAGGTAAGCATTCAAATCGAGGCGATCAAGGATTGAGAATTCCGGGTCTGTGTCAGGCCAGGCGTTGAGGGGGGAGGCCGCTGGGCAATAAAAAACCCGCTAGGCCTTGCGGCCTTAGCGGGTTTTGTACTTTTATTTGGAGCGGGAAACGAGATTCGAACTCGCGACCCCAACCTTGGCAAGGTTGTGCTCTACCACTGAGCTATTCCCGCAACGAGAGATGGCGGTTGCGACCGGAACCGAGCCGGTATCGCGGCATAACGATCTTGCTATGCACTAAAAACCCGCGAGTTCCGCGGCTTTTCGTATTGTTTGGAGCGGGAAACGAGATTCGAACTCGCGACCCCAACCTTGGCAAGGTTGTGCTCTACCACTGAGCTATTCCCGCAACGAGATGCGACCACTACCGCAACATCCTTTGAAAGGCTTTAAATTGCTGAGTTTTAGATAAATAGAGCTTTCGAGTTACCCCAAAAGTTACCCCTACCTCAGCAAAACAAGGGGCCATTTTAAGGGATGATTCAAAGAAGGTCAAGGAACATCGGGAAATAAAAACCGTATTTTTTGAAGCCGAAAAATAAAAAATCCCGGAGGGAAACTTGCCCGGCCGACCTCCGGGAAAATTTTTTTCCGGAAGAAAAAATTTGATTTCACGTTCCCAATGTTCAAGGCTTCGCCGTTTTGGCGATCAAGCGATCGTTGCCGGCGCTTCGCACTTCCTTTTTGGCGGTTCTGAGCGGACAAAGCGGCGCCCGATTGGCAGGCGTTTATCAGGAAAAATTTTTTTTCTGAGAAAAAACTTCAGAAGCGCGTTCCCGATGTTCTACCAATTGACCATTCATCTTTAACAGAGACGCTACCAGAAGCCGCCATAAATTGCCATTAGATTGCCAACTCCAAGTTTTTTTATTTGGCAAAAACAGAGGCTTATAAATTGTTGTCTGAAAGTGGATGAATTTCAAATTTATTCGATGGTTTTTAAAAGTCTTATAAAACAATAGCTAAGATTATGATCTGAGGGGTACGGTTGCACAAAACAGTATTCATTTACCCGGCAAACACCCCGCGGTATCCATCCAAACCGGACGTTGATTCCGCTTTGAAAGTATAAAATAGGCCTTTGATTACAAGTGCTTAGATAATGAAATGCCGGATTATCAGTGGCGGGAGTAGATGGTAGCGGAATTTTTTAGCGAAAATTGCGCGGGCGAAGAGGAGTGAAAACGGGGCCTCGGCTGCTGCTCTGGCCTGGCCGGTTATACCTTGGAGTGGGGAAGTTGAAGGGAGGCGAGTTGATGCCAAGCCAAGTAGGAATCTTGGCTTGGCGGTAATGAATAATCAGGATCTATCGCTTGGCCAATGGGTTCAGCGTGATAGCGTCTTTTAAATGGTCTGGCGCCAGGTGGGCATAACGCATGGTCATGCCGATATCGGCGTGGCCTAGTATTTTTTGCAAAGCCAGAATGTTGCCGCCATTCATCACAAAGTGGCTGGCGAACGAGTGTCTTAAGATATGCGTCATCTGCCCCCTCGGTAGCGATAAGTCAGTCCGATAAACTGCCCGCCTGAACGAACCAATACAATTTTCGAAGATACGGTCGTCGGGGTTCTTATGCTGGGCGAATTGATCCAGTAACCGATAAAAGTCAGGATCGAGCGGCACGGTACGCGTTTTTTTCGACTTGGTGAACTCGTAAGTGATCCGGCCATGGTGCAGCTGCTTACGTTTCAATTTCTCGGCCTCGCTCCATCTGGCGCCTGTGCGTAAACAGATTTGGGTCACGTACCAGGTAGACACGTTCTTGCAGCTTGATTTTATCGATTCAAATAGGGTGTCTATCTGCTCCAGGCTGAGGTAGCTTAATTGCCGCTCCTGGATCTTGATAAAGTCAACCTCACAGACTGGCGATGCGTAGTCAATAACTTTCAGTTTTCGCATCCGGTTGAAAACAGCCGCCAAATAACCATGCAGGTTATTGAAGGTCTTGTAAGTGATGGCGCCAGGGCCTTGCGTCTTCCGATACCGGTAGGCCACAAACTGCTCGGCATTTAATTGGCCGGCGATTGGGTTTTCGAGTTCTGTCGCCATTTGCAGCAGCGCTCGCCGACGGCGTTCGCCGTCGGCCAAGTTAATGCCGTGGTAAATAAACCAACTTTCGACCAGTTCCTTAAGGGTACGTTTATCCTTGTTTTGCTCGTACTGGATACGATGCTTGGCCAGGTGTTCGCGTTCGAACAGTTCGGCGGCTTCTTTGGATTCGAAGCCGCCGCGTCTGATACGTGGAATGCCTTTCCGATCTACCTGAACAAACCACTTGCCGTTTGGGTCCTGCTTAATTGCCATTATTCACCTCGAAACATTCACAGTCTGGTTAAAGAGCGCTGTTACCGCTTAACCATCCAGGGGCGGGGATTGCTCGATCAGCTTAGCAATGTGCTGCCTGGCTTGAAGCAGATCCGGCACGAAATCCAGGGAACCGGTCTCGTTCTGGAAAACCCGCCGGCATAGCGCTTCGCCGATCGCTAGGTAAATCGCTTCCCGATCGCGTTGCCGCTCCGGTGTGGTGAAGGCAGGGCTTTTCCCTTTCGATGCGACCAGCGCATGAGCCAGATCCTGAATCCGGTCGCCTGCCAAGGCGACAACGTTACCCGCCAATTGGTCGCTTAAATCCTTCGCGCTTCTTTTTAAAAATTCGTGCTGCTCTCTCTTGTTTGTTCTATGGTCATCCCTGATCATCGCCAGGGCGCCTTTTTGCGCCTCGATCGCTTCGCTGATGAGGGTGACCTGCTTTTCCTTTTCGGCGAACTCGCGCTTCAGTTCCATGAATTGATCGGCCGATAACCGTCCGATCGCCATCTCCCGGTTGGCGTTCTGGATTTTGCCTTGCAGTTGCAGCAGGTCGTTATTGGCGCCGGCAAGCTCGGCTTCCAGTTCGGCTATTTCTTCGCGCTTTTCGTGCAGCCTTTCATCGTAGTGCTCCGCGTTGCCCTTTGCTTCCTGGTAATCGCGTTTGTTGACGTTCAAATCGTTCATGAGAGATATTCCTTAAAGATAGAAAAAAGGCTGCATGGGGCCGCCATGCAGCAAACCAGATGGCTAGATATAAGACGAGATCAAAGGATCGACTTTGGTAAAGATCTCACCGGTTTTTTCTATGTACCGGCTAAGGTCTTGCAAGTCTTTATCCTGAGGATCGTGGTGGGCTGATAACTCCCGAAAATCGCACTGCAATCTTTCGAAATCATGCTTAGCGTTGAAATAATCCTCGGTCCCCGATTCTTTACTGGCGACTCTTTGGATGATGCTTTTCAGACTGTCATAGCAGTCCTTTAAAAACGCGTTTTTTGTGTTTTCGTTCATGGGTTTTTTTCCTTTTTATCAATCGAAATAGGTGTTGCCGTTAATGCTTCGTGTTGACTGTTCCGTGGCTATCCTCCTGCAAAGAGTAATTCGTCGCGCAGCTTCGCGCCGGACATCGGCGAACCGTAATTATTCACGGTCACGTTGCCGACGGTCGTGCTCTTGTTCGCATTCATCACGCTGGACATTTGTTTCAGAATGCCGCCGCCTTTCAGCGATGCCTGCGGCCCGGTGCTGACCGGTGCGGTGCTGATCGGGCTTAGGTTAACTCCTGGCAAAGTGTTCGCTAGTGAGATCGCCTTGTTGATGCCGGCAATGATCGCGTCGAACGGGTTCAGGCTGGACAGCCAGGCCTTGAAACCGGCCCACCAGGCCTTTAAGCCTTCCCATGACGCTATCGCCTGATCGACTAGCGCGAAGACGCCGAGCATCTCGAGGAAGCGCCCGCCGAAGTCGATCACGACGGAGGTCCATTCCTTCCAGTAAATGATGGCGGCGACGACGCCGGCGGCCAGCGCGGCAATGCCGAGCACCCACCAGGTGATTGGGTTGGCCAGCAGCGCGGTCGTGAATGACCAGATGGCAGGAATAGCCCCCCATACTGCCTTCGCCATATTCCACAACGGTTTAAAGATAAGATCTGTCGCGGTTTTCCATCCCGTCGTCATCACGGTGGCGTATCCTGTGGCAATCCCGAACAGAGCAATAGCACCGATAGATCCAAAGATGATTCCCGTGGCAATGCCGATATATTTGGCGATCTCTGTATTCGCATGCAGCCAGGCAATTGACGACGTGAACGCTTTGTTGATCGACTCTATGGCGGGCATGATAACGGGGAGAAACTCGGTGCCGATGGTAACGCTGATCGCATCGACGCCGGCCTTCATTTTCGCCCAGGGGTCCGTCATTGAGTCAGCCATTTTTCCTAGATTTTCAAGGCCGTTTTCTTTGCCTATGGCATCAATATTTTTCCTGATTTCGTTTACTTTTGGTGCAAGCAATGTAATCAGTTTCGTTGCATCCTGAGAGCCAAATGCGTTTGATAAAAGATCTGTTGTAGCGGTTTTTCCGAGATCCTTATATTTGTGATTAATTCGATCCAAAATATCGACGATGGGTAACATATGCCCACTGGAGTCGGTAAATTTCAAATCAAGTTTTTTCTGCGCTTTTCCGACGCCCGCTAGAAATGCAGTATATTTAGTCGCAGCGTCAGAACCTGGCATCGAGGCCTGCAATTGGCCCAAAACACCAAATTGCTCTGCCATTGCAATACCGGCCACCGTAGCGCTAGCCCCAAGAGTGGTAAAGGAATCGGACATTTTTTTTCCGTCCGATTTAAAGATATTGATCGCCATGGCGGATTGCGCAGCCATCTGCTCGATCCATGCCGACTTGCCCATTGCGTCCGCGTTTTTTTGAAAAATCCCGTACATGGTGCCGACATAATTGGTAATGTCTGCCACGTTGGCCTTAGTTCTCTTTGCCAGCAAGGCCGACACATTGGTAAATGCGGAAAGTTCATCCCCGGTAAGCGATGAAATCGCGCCTTGAATGTCGTATGAAGATCGCACGAAATCGGCCGCAGACTCGCCGTATTGGGTGCTGAACTTCAGCGCGGTATCGCGCAGCTTACTCAGCGTAGCGTCGGCGACGCCAAGGCTCTTAACCTCCCCGAGCGCTCGCTGCATATCTTTAGTCGGTTCGAGCAGTTTATCCATGGAATACGCCGCTCCGACCAAACCAGCCGCCCCCACTCCGATTTGGGTAAAGCCTTTTTGAAAACCTGCTGATGCCTGATCTACAGCTTTCATCACCTTGCCCATCGGCCCAGAAACCCGATCGGTCAGGCTGATCATGAAATTTAGGTTGTTAAGTGCGGTGCTCATAAAACTCCTTAATCAAATAATAAGTGCATAATTCCGTTAAAATTTATTGTTTATTCGCCATCCGGCGGTTTTTGAGTTTGTCGAAAAGTACGTCCACAAGCGAACGCAATCGGAGGTAAATTTCGTCCTCTAGGCCAAACTTGGCCCCGAAAATATCAATGTGTATCGAAATGCGCGAAACTTCAGCCTCGGTCCTTAAATTAAATTCAGGTGTGTTTGTGGTTAGCATTCCGGTCGCAACCACCTCGATCTGATCGGTAATGTTTTTTAGAAGCAGATCTTTCTTGTTACTCATGTCATACATCCTCGCTCAATCGATGTTGGTTATTTTTTTCTTTTTTTTCTCAAAACTTTTTACTTGCCAGCACACCCAGCACACACGGCATAACTCAGCACTGGCGCGGGTTGTAGCCGACACTAAACCCAGCACAACCCAGCACTAAACCCGACACAACCCAGCACTGAAAAAAAACTACCTTCATTTTTTGCCCGCGTTGCGCCAAATGGCTTCCGGATTTTCCCACTCCTTGCGTAGCCGTATCCCGCGTATAAATCGACCTGCGGCGGTTCGGCGGTGGCCAGCTTCAAATCCAAGCGTTTGAATCGTATCGACGACCAGATTTTTAAATCGTGTCGATGAAACATGCTGCTTGCCGTTGCGGTTTGACCACTGCAAATAGCTCGGATAAAGAAAAAACCTGTTGTTCTCGTACTCGAGTTCTGATCCTGGTTCGTTAATTTTTCGGCCATCGCCAATTTGGGTTTCAGCTTCCTTGTCAGGTATGCAGCATTCAACCAGCCACCCTGCAACCGCGTTTGTGTCAGTCATGGCCTCGAAATTGGCCTGCTTTGTACGTTCAGGCGGGTTTCGAATAATGCGCGATATGTCGTCATGAGACAGTTCCAGAAGCCAATTCACTAAGCCCGGAAGCTCGCCGTGCAAAACCGCCGCTTCACCGCCGCGGGCCTGCCAATCCATTTTCTGCTCTTCGGTCACGCGCCGTTTGAAATGAACCGTTATCCGCCGACGCTCTAGGCCTGATGAATTGTCAGAATTTTGGATGTGCTCGTTACTGATTAAAATGAACAGCCCTTTGAATACGAAACTGCCTGTTGATTGCTGATGTTTAACCTCATAGCGCAAAGGATCACCACCAGTGGCCGCCTTAAAATTCTGCAAACTGCCGCCGTTACGCTCAGAGTCTGCAATGATGGCCAGCATTTTTAGATAAAGCCGGGCCAGCTCAAACTTATCGGTTTCAATCGCATTGAAGGATGTTGAGACATAGTTGACTGTACCCACTAAGGCCATTATGAGATTAACCAGAGTGGTTTTTCCTGTGCCGCCAGGCCCAATCAGATGCAGGAATTTTTGCAGGTCATAGCGTCGATGCAGAATTGCTGCCATAAAAGCCCGTAGCAGCTCCACGGTTTCCATGTCATCGTCCACGGCCCATTTCAACCAGGCTTTAATGCGCGGGCAATCCGCTTTCGGTGTGTAGGGATACGGCAAGCACCAGGTCAGCGCGGTTTCATGAGTAATTGGCGACAGAACTCGCGTTTCGATGTTAAATAACCCATTTTTGAATGGTAAATAGCCGACTGAATCACTTGGTGCTTCCAGCAAATAACCCGATTCAAGAATGGAGCGTATACCGTTCAAGTAGGCGTTACGATAGCCGAGCACATGGCAACCCACGTACAGCATTTTGACCAACACCCTGGAAATAATGCGCTTGGCGTCCTGTGCGTCCCAGTATAAGCCGTTGAACACGTACCAGACGCCCAATTCCTGATCAAACACGGCAAAACCTTTCAGTGCAACGGCAATTATCACGGCGGCTTCGGACTCGATTCTGCGCTTAAGTCTGCCATCGTCACCCGGCAGAACCAAGGCGCCATTCTCCAACGTAGGCTCTCGGTCGCTCGAGGTCGGAATGTTTTCCAGAATCGCGGCAACCGGATTCAATTTCGGCGCCGATGATCGCAAGTGTGCGGTTACGGCCTTGTCTACATCGGTGGCGATTTTCCATCGCTTCAGGGCGAACTTTATCCGCGTGTAGGATTGTCGATCTTCACGGCTTATAGTGGCCAATGCGCCTATTATCTCTGGCGTATGCCACGCGGCTTTATCCTCGTCTAGCGCTTTTGATGTTACCGTATCGCCATCGATCTGGATCAATTCGTCGATGATCCCTTTGGCGTCGGATAGGTCTTGATCTGTTTTCGATTGGTTAGCCGCTTCTATAGGAAGCGGATGTATTGCCCGATCATCAGTCGGGATCACCGCATCCCGGTCTAGATCAATCTTTGGTTTGCGTTTCATCGGCAAATCGCCTTGCTCGGCTAAGGTTTCGAACAGGTCGGTTCTGAAATCGTCTGCAGCGTCCATCAAGCGGCGCCCTCCATGGTCAGTATGTCGTTCCAGTCAACTCCGGATTGCTGGGGAATCAGCACCTTGCCTCCAACGGCCAGCGCGGCATTTTGTGCCGCCGCTTGGCCGGTGCCGCTTTCGTCGTTGTCTCCGGCAATGATGATTTCGGCGTCCGGAAACAATCGCCGCGCGGCCTGCGCCACGGGCGCCAGGTTGCCGGCATCCATCGCTACCATGACGAATACGCCCAGCTCTTCGTGCAGGCTTGCTCCGGTGGCCCAGCCTTCACATATAAGCAACCGCTCAAGATCGTGTGAATTTGTGCAACCGATGACGCTAAAACACTCTTTCTTTTTGCCGCCAGCCAGGAAACGCTTATTCCCGGCAGCGTCAATGAATTGAAGATTAATCAGCTCCCGGGCTTCGCTAAATCGGTACCAGCAATGATCCGCGCGAAATCCTGAGTGAAAACGGCTTGACGCGCTTTTTTACAAGATAGGCGTGTGACTGAATGCTGGGCACGGGCTTTGCTTTTTGCCAGATGGCTTTCGCTTTTTCGGCAGCTTCTTTTTGGCGCTGTTTGCGTTCAAAACTTCTCCTTTTGCGCTCCGCCTCGATTTGGCGAAGCTCAGATACCGATAATTTTTTGCGCTTGCCTGAGAGTGAGCCGGTAGTCTTTACGCCGCGTGGAAAATATTCGAAATACCATGATGGACTTGCGTCAGCATGGATGATGTAGGAGATGTTGAGCGTCCCTGATCTGTCGCCTTCTGCGTGGGCCCTATGCAATACGCCGTCCGCAATCAAAGTGTCCTTGGTGATCACGCCATGCGCGGCCATGTCCTCGAGTACGGAGGATATAAGATTGTGAATCATAATTTTCCGTCCTTGCCATTGCTTTATATTCTCCGCGCCTATACGATAGGCGCTGCTGAGGAGAAGAGAGCCGGCGGCCTGGATGGGCGCCGGCTTTTTTTTGCCTGGCGTTTATTTTTGTTGGGATGCGAAAAAATCGACAATTTCTCGAATATCGGTCAATTCGTCTTGAACCGATTTGAGCGCGTAATAAATCGAATCCGCGTTCAATGGTTGGCGGCAACCCTCGTCATCGGTGAAGTATTCGCCAAGCATCGTCACAACCGCAGCCGCCTTGCGCGCACTCATGCCGACCGTTTCGGCCATATCGTCCGGGGTAAGCTTGCCATCGAAAAATGGTGAAATCCTGTGCGAAAAATCTGGAAAGTCCGCTTTTTTGGCGGCTTCCTTTTCAATTCGCAATGCGGCTTTTGCCAGTCCGGCGGCCATGTCTAACAGATTATTTACTTCAGCCGAAGCGCCGCGTTGTCCGAGATCCGGACGGGTATCTGTCTCAAATACGGTGGTGGTTTGATTGGTCTTGTCCTGCATGGCTCAACCCTCCATCCTGCCGGCGAAGCGCTCGAACAGCTCGCTGCCGTTTTCAAAGTATTCGTGCACCTCCTGGCGTGTTACGCGGGCGTCCAGTTTCAGGACAGCCAGGCAGTCATCGAATAAGGCTTTATCCAGGCCTCGCAGCGTGATTAGGTTGAAGGGGAATCGGTGACCGTTATACATCCCGAGCAGGAAACGGCGGACGGTCGCCGCTTGGCCGGTGTCGCCTTCAGCGATTTTGGCAAGGCGGAATAATGCGGGAATGCCAGCCTCGGTGACGGCTTGGCGCTCGATTTCCAAATCACGAATTTGCTGAAGGAAGTCGTTAACAGCTTGCGGTTGCTGGGTGGGTTTTAAGGTGATTTGGCCCTGAATTTTGGGCGCATTTGGGGCTTGATTTGTCATGATAGACTCCTTGACAGTGGTTAAGCCACCGCACGGAGCTACCAAACTCTGGGCGGCGGATGACGTAGCAGGTTGGTAGACCGGGTCAAGGATCCGGCGAGCCTTGCGACTCCCCACTACGCCACCCACCATAGAAGACGGATTTTGGGCGTAAAAAAAGCCATGCGAATTACGGCGCATAGCTCTTGCGCCTTGACTGAACGGGCTACCAAACCCGACACTCGTTTTTTGCGAGTGCGGGCACAGAATAGCGCTGAGGGGGGAGGTCGTCAAGAGGTTCATGCGGAAACCTCTTCTTTTTCAAGAGAGGAAATAAAATCACGAACCTCTTGTGCCGACCAAACGCGGCATCTTGGGGTCAGTAATTTTCCCGGCGGGATCTTTCCGGATCGGATGCCGTCATGAAACGTAGTGCTTGAAATGCCAAGAAGGGCAAGAAAAGTCGGTTTCCTTATGAACCCGACTTCTGGTAATTCATTTTTTGGAACGTAGGTTATTTTTCTACGCTTATGTGGTTGTATTTTGTTGTTTGTTGATGCCATGCTTCGGTTCTCCTCGAACGCCGTTGTTTAATCGCATGGCTATAGTGCAAGAGTTGTATAAAAACTTCACCGCTATTGCGGCTGATGTTAAGTTATTGCGGTTATTATCTTAGCTTCTCTTTAAGAGCTTCCCTTGCTTTAGGAAATTTTGCTTCTAAAGTTCTTTTTGATATTCCTCTATACTCTCCGTACATCTTATCTAAATATTCAATAAGACCTTTTTCATTTTCAAATAGTGGGTGCTTTACTTTTTCTTTGTTTTCTCCAGAAATATATTCCAGCAATGCCCCAATAATCAGTAAATAGCTTTGTTCGGATCGCGGATCTATCTTTTTTTCAAATGCTGTGTCTTTTGATTCAAAAATCTTTATATCGTAATGAATTGGAACATGCTCTTTTTTATCCTTTCTCTCCCTTTGAATGAGAAAAAAACAATTTTCCATGTCTGAATCCGATATTTTTTCTTTGCTTTGAATTTTCAAAAAAGCGCTATTTTGATGTTTACATGGGAGTAATTTTTTTACTGATTTTTTCGTAATTTCAAAATCTTTTGTGATTTTAAGTTCCTCTTCGTCTTCATCTGTCAATTTAAAAACACCAGAATATTCTGAACAATATCTATGCTCTAAAAGCAAGCTTGGCCGCCTAGCACCGTTTACTGTATGCCCGGCCTCATACCAACTTGCTTCACGATCAGTAATAGAATTGACGCCATCAATTGTTTTAATAAACCAATCTCCGCGTCCGCGAAAATACACTAATACCATTGCCACTCCGTCCAAGTGAAAGCCGTCAGGAAGGATTAACCGGAAACAGGTTGACGAGACCCGCTTATCGCCCCGTCGGGCTATCCGGTCAGTCTGGGATTATAGCAAAGGGATTTTTGAGCCCGCCAGTAGCAAGGGGCAAATGGGGGCAGAAAAGGGAGGGAAGAAGTGGTTAACCGGAAACTGGAGATGACGAAGTAAGCCAGATTTATCGCTCAACCCGAGAGAGCTATCCGGTTGACCGCATCATAGCAAATTTATGATTCTACGCAACATTTTTTCCGCAGTCAGGCATAATAGCCCGACTTTTCCGAAACTGTATCCGTATGCGTATCGAATGCCCACACTGCCTTCAAAAAGCCCGAATCACTTCGCGCAACAATTTAACCGAGGCGAAAACCGTCGTCGATCTGTACTGCGAATGTGCAAACAAAGCTTGCAAAGCAACCTTTGTGTGCAGGATGGGCTTTAAGCATTACGTCAACCCGCCCGCCAAAACCACCGCGCAAATTGCCCAAAACCTGCTCAATCATTTAAGCCAGTAAGTGTAACAGCTCGCGTTTGAAACCGGTCGGGCTCGCTTTAACGCCGATTTCGGCTCAAAATAAATGAAAATGAAATGGAACCCCGGCTCAGATTATCTGCAAATGAGCTCGCATTTATTGGCATCGGCTCGCAATCCATTTTCGTGGGCCCACTTTAATTGAAATTGAAATCCTGGCCCAGGCCATCCATAATTGACGCGACTCGGTGAGCCGATCGGCCTCTTACGACCCAAAAGCGACTTTCATATGTTATCTTGGATCGTCGACTTTGTGACGAACAGCGGACAGCCCTTAAGATAAAGAGAAACGAGATATCGTCAGAAAAATTGCTTATATGGTCTCCTTGTTGATG
>Ga0208118_100029_pt1 | contig 122289 bp, 120 predicted proteins | sample LakWasMet34_HOW6_2_FD_183876 | JGI IMG/M metagenome (GOLD analysis project Ga0208118, IMG submission 183876) | Freshwater sediment methanotrophic microbial communities from Lake Washington under simulated oxygen tension - Sediment Metagenome... | ecosystem: Environmental > Aquatic > Freshwater... | reverse complement strand
CGCTGCTTTGCCACGCTTCAATATGCTGACGCCATTTCGATGTAACGGCCATAGCCACTCCTGATCAAAAAATCACAGGATGCCAAATATGAAAGCGAGTTCATAGTTGGGACGGCTGGGCGCTTACCTTCCATCGATGCGTTAGGTTTTAGGTGTTCAAGTTCCTCCAGAATCAGTGTTCAAATTAATCAGAATACGCAATGGTGGGGCGGGACAAATTAAAGGTACTCGAGAGAGACGTGATGGTCTCATGGTCGACATGAAAACGCCGTCTGATTTCGGTAATAACGTCCATTGCTAACACTCCAGGATTCTCCGTAAGCGTTCAGCCAAGGCCGTATTGACCGGCCCTTATTTTTGAGCCAATGCCTTAATTGCTTCCGGAGCCAACGGCAACAACTCATCGATTCGACTGTTAGGCCAGACCGGTAATTTTTCGAGCGTGTTCTTTAACCATTCCGCCGAATTCAAACCGTTCAGGTTGGCGGTGCCCAGCAAAGTCTGAATGACCGCTGCACGTTTACCGGCGCGTTCTGACCCTGTAAAGAGCCAGTTTTTCTTACCCACTGCAATCGGCCGGATACTGTTCTCCGTGCTGTTGTTGTCAATTGGCAGATAGCCAGTATGAGCATAGCGCTCGAAGGCTTCCCAGCGTTTCAGCATGTAATGGATCGCTTTGGCTGTGGCACTGTTGGGTGCGGCAATTTGTAGTTTTTTCTGCAACCAGTCTTTCAGCTCATGGAGTTTGGGCAAGCTTTGTTCTTGCCGGATGACTTGCCGTTGTTCAATGCTCCAGTCCTTGGCTTCGGCTTCTATGGCGTAAAGCTCGGCTATCCGGTTTAAGGCTTCCAGTGCCAGAGGGCTTTTACTGGCAACATGCAATTCAAAAAACTTGCGCCGCGCATGGGCAAGGCAAGCGAGCTCAATGCAGGCAGGTTTAGCACCCTCTGCAACGAACAACGCTTTATAGCCGGCATAATCGTCCACCATCAAATGACCCGTCCAGTTGCCCAAAAATTCACGCGCATAGGTACCGCTACGCCCGGTCTGGTAATCGAAGACAATCATCCTCGGCACCGCTTGTCGGTCATTACTGCGAAAGGCCCAAAGGTAAGATCGATGGGTCTTACCATTCCCTGGATCAAGTTGAGAGACCGGTGTTTCATCAGCCAACAACGTGTTACCTTGCAATAAATGCCATTTCAGTCGATCTGCCAATGGCTGCAAAGCAACGCCGATGCGTCCTACCCATTCAGCCTGATTTGAACGCGGCAGCGGCACTTGCTGCCGCGCCGCAATTTGCTCCAGCCGATACAAGGGTTGGTGATCCTGGAATTTGCTGATCAGGATCCAGGTCAGCAAGCCGGTTGCCGCCAGGCCACCGTCAATGATAGCGGGCGGAAGCGGTTCAGCCGTAATGGTTTCGCACTGGCGACAGGCGTATTTCGGACGAATGTGGCGATGCACAAAAAACTTGGCAGGTTCGACATCCAGCTGTTCTGTCACGTCTTCACCGATTTTGACCAAGCGACTACCGCATTGGCCGCATTCGCAGGTGGCCGGTTCATGGCGGTGTTCAATCCGCAGCAGGTGATCCGGTAACGGCTGACGGCCTGCCCGCACGCGTTTGGGACGTGCAACCGTGGCGCTTTCATCGGTAACCGGTTCGCACAAGGCTTCAAGTTCTGCATCCAGAGCGGCAATATCCGTGTCCAGGGTTTCCTCGAATAGATCCCGTTGAATCTGAGTCAGCGCTTCGGCTTTGACGCCGAATTTGAGCCGCTTATAGTTGGCTAACTCATGAGTCAGCGCCTGGATTTTGGTCTCTTTGAAATGGATGAGGGCTGCTTGCGACTCGATTTGCGCGGCTTGTGAATCGATGTGGTTTTGCAGGGATTCAAACAGCGTCTTAAGCTGGCTTTTTACCCCTTCTTCCAAGTCCAGATTGTCAATGTTTACGGTGGATTTCATCGGGGTATTTTACTACAAAATACCCTTTAGTGCATTGATATTATTGGTATTATCGCGTAACAACGAGTGGGTTTTGCGCGCTGTCCATCACGCTAAAACCGCCAATCTTCCTTGGGCAAGGCCGACAATCGACGCCAATCCACGCCGGCAATCAGCCAATGCCACTGCTCACGTGTCAATGAAAAACTAGCTGCCTGACTGGATGACCAAACAAAACCGCCTTTATGCAACCGACGGTGACATAACCAGACGCCATTACCATCCCAGATAATCACCTTCAGACGATTACCGGCCTGATTTCGGAAAATAAACGCTGAACCGGAACCTGGCGCTTGACCCAGGACTTCTTGAATAATGGCTGACAATCCGTCAAAGCCTTTGCGCATATCAACCGGTTCAACGGCTAACCAGATATGGGCCGGTGCGGCAATCAATCCAGGCATCGCAATAGTTCCGCACACCAACTCGCCGGTATACCCGCCGGTAATTCCAATTGATGACCGGCACGGTGCCGTAAAACGACCCTACCTGCCTCTGGAGAGTTCACTTTTACCGGTATCAGCTTTTGCGGCAACTGTATTCGATCTCGTTTTCGGTAGTATGCCAGTGTCGAAACAAACTGGGCATAGTTGAGTTCTGCTTGTTCGCAATAGGCTTTCTGGGTTAATCCGCTTTCACGCCAAGTTTCGTAATGCGCCTGCCAGTTTTGCTTGGTTGTCATCCATCACTCCTGAAAAAAATTCCAGGATGCATCAAATTAGAAAATATTTGAATATGTCTTGGTTAAACGCTTACGATTCTCCGGTCAAAAACCGGACATTAAATAACCTGGGTGGAAACTTTTCAACGCTCTTTTCCCCAGGACCCGGGAAAGTTTTGCACGCTTTTTAACAAACAAGGGCGATTGGAGCTCAGTCTGTGCAGATGGATTTGATTATCCTGGACAAGCTGGGTTATCTGCCCTTTTCACGAGTCGGGGAGAGTAGAGAATGCGCTATACAGCAATTATCCCTGGTCAATTTTCAATCCACACCAACACTATTGCCCTATGTTTTACGAAGAAACTGTTGCAGTTTTGACAAATTTTTAATACTCAAACTAAATAAACCACCAATATTATTGTTCTTCATAGCCCGCAAATCTTCCTTACTTTTTATTAACACATTTTTCAGACTTTTATTACTTTCTCCGCCTACACGCATTTTCATCAATACGCTAGGGATATAATGAGTAGAGATCTGATGCATACCTAAAAAACGCAACATCAAATCATAATCAGCAGCAATTTTAAAATTCGTATCAAACAAACCATATTGTTCATAAATAGCCCTTTTAACAAAAAAGGTCGGGTGAGGCGGCATCCAGCCATACCGTAACTTTTTAAGCGTAAACTCGCCGCTTTTCCAATACCGAATAACTTTTAGGCGATCATGTTTACTCACATAAGTTAGATCCCCATAAGTAGAATCAGTAGAGTTTTCTATAAAGGCTCGAGCTACTTTTTCGATTACCGTATTATTTTCATACAGATCATCGGAATGCAAAAAACCAATAACGTCACCGGTCGCCAGCTTAATACCTTTATTAAGACCATCGTAGATACCCTGATCCGGTTCTGAGATAAACACAGCAAGGTAGTTTTGATAAGACTTAATGATATTTATCGTAGCATCGGTAGAGCAGCCATCAATGATAATATATTCAATATTAGCGTAGGTTTGTGATAAAACAGAATTCATCGCTTCAGCGATAGTGTCCTGATTGTTAAACACTGATGTAATAATGGAAATTTTCAAATTTTACCCATTTGCTCAAATATTTTCCCATCCACCAATATCCGATACCATAAGCCATGCATAAAGTGGAACAAAAAACCTTCACGGCCATCCATAAAGCCAAGTCTAAAGAAATATCGATAAAAAAAATAAAGTAGAGGGCGCACAAATAAGGGCAACCGATAAAATATTTTCAACTTGATCCATCTCATTCTTTCTACCCTATTACCCCAAAAACAAGGAAGAATTAAGTCAGAAATTGATTGGTTTTTACGTGAAAAAAATGAATGTACCTCTAACATCGAATAACCGTTATGTTTGTTAATCCACGCGGCTAAATCAGTCAGTGGGTTATCTATGATATCAAGATCAAGAGTAACAGCTACACCACTAGATAAGATCATATGTTCATCCAATTCACGTACTTCTGAATGCGCGCAGCCTTTACGCCAGATACGCATACTAAACGTGGGAAACATACCACCATGCTTAATCCAACGACCCATAAACCAAAGTTGGCGGCGCAAATAAAAGCCATTTACATTCGGGTCTGCCTTAATGATGGCACTTTGTAAGTTGGCAAGTAAATCATCTGTAAATATTTCATCAGCATCAAGACGAGCAACCCAAGGTGTAGGGAAGTTAATATTATCCAGGCTCCAATTTAATTTACCGGCAAAATTATCAAAATTACCTGTAGTTACAGAGGCGCCGATGTTTTTAGCTATTTCAACAGTTGCGTCTGTAGAATAAGAATCGACAACAAAAACATAAGGTGTAAGTTGTTGCGCACTTTTAATAGATCGCTCAATATGTAACGCTTCGTTCCATGTCAAAATTAACACCGAAACCCATGGTGTATTTGAAGTATTTTCTAAATTAACTATATTTTTCATCATACGTCTTAAATCAAAGACAATAATTCATCAACAATTGAAGCAACCGCTTTTTCATCATAATGATCAATGGCGAATTGTTTACCTTTTTTACCTAAGATATAACGTTCTTCTGGATTTCTAAGCAGTGCAGCAATGGCCTCAATTAACGGCTCGTTTTCAGCGCTTAAAGGTACCATTGTGCCTGCGCCTGCTTTACTTATGTCTGGTGCAATGCCAACATTATCAGAAAGCACAACCGGCAAATTACACTGCATAGCTTCTACTACCGCCATGCCAAAATTTTCTGATAGCGAAGGCAAAACAAAAACATCAGCATCTACCATGGCTTGAATCCCTTCATCACGCTGCACCAAACCAGTAAAAATTACTTTATCGAGCACATCAAAACTTTCAGCGCAACGTTCAACAATAGTCCTATACCCTTCTTCATCACCACCAATAACCGCTAAAATAATGTTAGGAAATTCCAGGCTTAATTTTGCTAGAGCTTGTATCGAAAACTCCAACCCTTTTTTCTTAGTAATACGTCCATAATGAAGTAACAATAAAGTTTCAGGCGAAATGTTATGGTTTTTCCGAAAAGCACCTTTTTCCGGAAGTATAGAAAATTCAGCTGTGCGAACAATATTAGGCATAATAAAAGAAGCTAAATTAATACTAAGAAATTTAGTTACTTTATTTCTTTCATCTTGAGTGGTAAATATAACTCTTTTAGCCTTTTGCAATATCCCTTTGACAAATAACTTAAGAAATACTTTTTTAATAAATGAAGAGCGTAGCTCAACAGTTTCTTGATATAAGGTACCATGAGGAAAAATAATATATGGGACTTTCCGAATTCTACAGGCCAAAGCCGCAACTAAAATAGGAAAGTTCCATACGCCATGTAAAATAGCTACATTATAGTTATCGATATGCTTGAGTAACCACAATAGTGTGCGTGGCGAAAAGGTAAAGTGTGGATAACCATAATAGCGCTGATAGGTGATCTTACCAAGACTAGGTATAGGCATAGGCATAGGCGTGTCATAGACCAGTGAAGCTTTTTCTTGTGGTGTTAAGCCTAAGGGGGTAGCAAGCACATCAATAGTATTGCCTTTTGTTGAAAGCACATGCTGTAATGACAATACTGTAAATATTGGGCCACCAATCGAAATTGCCGGGTAGAACGCAGGGCATACTTGAAGAATTTTCATTATATGTTTTAAAGAATCCTTTGGATGAAGTTGCGATAGTTTCGTCCTTTGACTATTGCTTCAATAATATAACGACTATATCCTACGCACAAACCAAGATCAGTAAGTACTAATTCATGTTCTATTCTCATTTGTTCACATACTTTCGTTGAAAAGGCATCATCATGCTGTCGAAACATCGTAATATACTCTTTTATATGTGATTTTTTTTTACCGACAATGCGTAAACATTCAAAGAAAAATTTCGTATCTGCTACGTATTTATAGCTTTGGTCAAAGCCACCTATTTCATTATAAAGCTCTCGTATCCAAAAAGTAGTTTGTTGGGCAAAAGGTATGCGTCCTAGATGCCGCACTAAAGCATATGGGATATCAACACCAGAATAACGATAAAGTTCATGCTCATATTTATCAACATAGATACAATTTCCAAAAACAAGCTTTACATTAGTTTGTAAAAATCGTGTAACAACACGGTCGATAGTGTCAGGAAAAAAATAGTCATCTGCGTTTAGGTAGCATAAGATTTGACCCGTTGACTGTCTTATTCCTTTATTGATGGCATCGTACATACCTTGATCGGGTTCGGAAATAATTAAGTCAATTTTATTTGAATAACTATTAAGTATGTTCAATGTATTGTCTATCGACCCCCCATCCATAACTATATATTGTATATTTGGATAGTTTTGTGAAAGGACGCTTTCAATTGTCCTGCGGATATATTTCTCACCATTAAATACTGGAGTAATTATACTAACAAGGGGTAGAGAAGTGTTTTTCATATAAGCTACATAGTTTATTTAGTACTTAAGTTTATAGGCGTTTTTTGATTGCTCCAATATAGGATCCAACCGAGTGAAAGGTAAAAAGGCACCGAAGTATTTCCTTGAAATAGCACACCAATAAAAAAACAACTAACAAAAAACATATTGAGAGTCCTCGATTGTGGACGGCTATTTAAAATAATCAAGGATCGCTTTGTAAAAAAAATAAATAAAATTACAAATAAAATAAGACCAAAATTGGATATATATGTAATTGCGGCAAGATTACCTTCAATATAGGTTTCATCTGTTAGCCAAGCTGCATAACTTATATATCGTAATGCAAAAAAATGCATGAGACCAGGTCCATAGCCGATCAAAAAACTGAAGACATTATCACGCCAAACCATCAGAGGGAGCGCAATAAGATCATCGAAAAGACTAAGATCAATGTTACTAATGTTATCGAAAATATTTTGATGGGACTCACGAGTTTTTAAATTTCCAGAAATGAGTTCATCTTTGAGCCAAAATAAAAAAACAAATATTGCTGGGCCTAAAATAAACTTTAGCCAAGACTTCATTTCTTTCAAATAAATTAGGGCTACGATAAAAAAAGATAAATACCCATTAGCTGATGAAGCCATAAGAAAATAATATACTGAAGCAATCAACCCACTAAATTTAATGGTATTAATTAAGATTTTATGCCTGCCGATTTTAATATCAACCAAGTCAAAGAATAAGAAAAAAATAATTAATACACAATAGCCTGCTAAATATTTTGGTTCACCGGCTAGTCCACTTGGTCTTAGTCCAGTAGTTAAGTCATAAGCGTAATTACCATAATAAGGCAACCCCCAGCTTTCAGAAAAAGTCTGATAAATGCACATTAACAGCATCAAGGAAAGTGGGATATAAATTGCAAAGCGAACTTGCGTAAAATTCACATACGCAGCCATATGATAACCACAAATAATTGTAAAGAAATAAACAGAAGTAGCGCCAAGCTGGCTAAAATAACGCCAAGCTAAACTAGTATTATCTAAATAATCGTTATATGACAATATTAAAATAGAAATTAAACTACATATTATTATATACATATAAATTGCAAGCAAAGTACGTTTAATTTTTTTTAATTTTGATTGGAATAGTATAGATGCTATGGAATTAGCAGAAATTAGTGGGCTTTTACTCAATAATGCAATTATGCCAACAATCACTAAAGCAATAGAGAAAATCTGCATATTTTTGATAATGGAAAATGGGGTTAACCATAATAAAGTTAAACCTAGCATTGCAAGTATAGGTGGGCGGTTAGACATAAATACGTTTCACTTATTGAATATATTTGTGAGGTATCCTTTAATTCGAATTAACAGGAAATATATATCTAGATCCACCTGATTATTTGTAGGATAGAAATCAATTATTTTTTTGATGCCTAATTTATTTGCCATAGACTTATATCTAAATAAGTCTATGAGAAATTTTGAATTAAGTTTTTTTAATATCGTAGTATCAAAAATAAATTGCTCAGAAAAGAAACCTTTTACTAGGTTATAATGTAATGGAATTCTACCGCGCGGGGCCGCAGTAGTAATTGATTCTTTATGTGACCGAAAAAAAGAAAGGGGTTGTTGTACTACAGCAAATTTTGGATATTGGTGCGCTGTTAAAAGAAAAAGTAATAAATCATTGCCGATAGCATGCATACTAAAATCGCTATTTAACCTGTTTGGAATTTGTAATAACATATTTTTTCTTACATCTGAAGTCCTAAAAATCGCGCACCCAGGTGAGTATGGAAAGTTACCGCCTAGTAATACACCATTTATATAGTTTTTCGAATCGTAAGTACCTGTTTCAATATTGATAAAAATCTTATTGGATATAATATCTTTGCTTTCTTCAAACACATCTACAGACGAATAAACAAAGCCAACAGATGTGTCATAAAGATAAGGCAGGAGCACACTCAAAAAGTCTGAGCTTATTAAATCATCTGACCACAATATTTTGGTGTATGTACCTCTTGCCTCATTCAAACATGCAAGCCAGTTACGAACTGGTCCTAAATTATCAACATTCCGAAAAATTCGAACTCTTGAATCCATCTCTGCATAATGTTCGCAAATACTCCACGTACCGTCCGTACTTGCATTATCAACCACGATTACTTCAATTTCAGTAAATGTTTGTGACAATGCAGATTCAATACAAGCGGCAATGAAATTTTCCCTATTATAGACGGGGATCAAAATACTGACCTTAGGTATGTTCATCAGCATAACTTTTATGGTTGATAATTACGATAAGATGCCATAGTCCTACAAATCAAGAATATTACTAAAAATGCATCGTGGCGCTTTTGGTGGCTTCCTTAAAAATAGCAGAAACTGAACATCACCCATTACGAATGTGTGATAGCAAACATATTCACACATAATGTCTAAAATATTTTGCGCATTAAAATCTTGCAGATGATATGGATTGAAATGCGATGATTTTTTGTTTGGATATGAAATTACAATATGATCAATATTGCAACGATTAGCTAGTCGCGGGATGAGCGTAATATCACTAAAATGCTCAATGGCCTCAAGACTAACTAATGTGTCAAATTTTTCATTAACACTTTCAATGTCAACACATTTGTACTGTGCTTTATTACTTCCAAACTCTTTTTGCGCCCAATTGATTGCATCTTGATCTTTATCAACGCCAACAACAACTTCTACATCTGGATTGAAGGACAATATGTGTGAACCGTAACCGCAACCTGAAGCAAAATCTAGCACTCTGCCATAGCAAAATCGTCGTACAGCAGCATATCTTCGCAAGTGCTCATGGAATCTTATTTCTGACTCTGTCCTTGAAACATCATCCTTTGTAATCATTATTCTTTCTAATACACTCTGCTTCATAACATTCTCCTGATATATTCTTCGAAATTTGACACAAAAACATCCCAGCTATACTTACGCACAACAACTAGTCTATTTTCTACTGATATGGATTTAATTGCATCGTCGGATAAATTTTGTATCTTGTCTATCACATCAATATTGTGTTTCATATTCTCCAACGACAAATAAAAAAAACTTTTTTCCCTACTATATCCAGATTGATTGGTGCATGCCACAGGAAACCCCCAGCTCATTGCTTCTAAAATCGTAGTTGCTTGTGCATCTGCGCGACTCATATTTATGAAGATATCATACTCACTCGCGATAGTTGTCATAAATTCTGAAGTTAAAGTAGTGGGCTCAGAAATTTTCTTCCAGCCTTTAATTTCTGCTCCTGTACAAATATATCCACCTTGAAAGCCTGGGATGCATTTTGCCAGTTCTTCTAGCACCCTTATCCCTTTTTCATCGCCAAATCTGCTTTGCCTACCAATATAAAAAAAACGCCTTTTATTAGGGGGATTAAACTCATTTTTTACAATCGGATAACTGGATGCATCAACAGCCATATTTAAATGGAAAATTTTCTCACCAAAATCTTTAAGGGGTGATTCGCTAAAATTATCCACCCAGTAATCACCACCTATCGCAATCAATCCATCACAAAACTTAAGTCCGTCTCTTACCCAACCTAACTGTGACTCGTTGTTGTTATATGGCTGAATAAGAATTTTTTTACTAAATCTAGAATCATTGATGGAGTTCCATATAACAGTATTCCGATCAGTCCAAAGATGACCCAGTAAAATATCACCTTGGGCAGGGCAAATAGTCAGGTTCTCCCTTAAGTCGTATAGCTTTACTTTGTATCGTGTTTCTAATGATTGCCCTACAAAATAAGTAATTGACTGCGGTGCACGTAACGGACTAGGCCATTTAAATGCAGCCACTGAATCCATGCGCGACATTTCTCTGCGAAAAACTCGCCTAAATACCTTTCCGATTAAATTACCTCGGGGTAATACATAAACAAAATGCACGGTTTTCATCGGAAATATTTTCGTAAATATAAGGCAGAAGGTAGATACAAAATCAGAGCTAGGCTTAGTACAGATCCCCAAATGACACCTGAAACACCAATTATCTGCACAAACCATATTGATAACATAATGTTTACAGCCGCCATAACCACAGATGCTACTGTTTGAAACTTAATCACACCTAACCCATTCATAAGTGCAGCAAAATTTCCACCAACAATTGTCAACAATGACCAGAAAAACAACCCAATCAACAAATCCCAAGTTGGATTAATTTCTTTGCCGACCCATTGGTCAATAATCCAAGGTCCACATATCAGAGTTGCAACCGAAATCGGAACTGCAATTGCAACACTAAGTTTTAATGATCTTATAAATGATTTGTAAATCCACTCCTTATCCCCCCGGCTCTTTGCCTCTGCATAAGCTGGCCATAATGCGTTTAAAAACAGACTCAGGATGATTGACGGGATGGTAAATAATTTAAATGCCACCGTATAGACAGCCACAGATTCTGGCCCTAAATAGTGAGCGATAATCAGATTATCTGACTGAAAAGCGATTAACCCAGATATCTGCAATACAAAAAACAGACTGCTTGTTCCGGCCAAGCGTTTTACATCAATAACTGAAAGAGCGCTGAATTGTGGCCTTAAGTGTGGGGACTGTTTAATAAATAAATATAGACCCGCTATAACTCCTGCAACCACTGGTGGAGCAATGGTAGCTGCTGCAAGGCTTGGCAGCCCCCCCTCAAAGCAAATAACACCAAGTACGCACACTAAACCTGCAACACTTGCAGCAGCAAGCCATAAATTAGCCGCAAAGCCCTTTTGCAATCCCATCAACACCTTAATCGCCACCCCTGCTGGCATGCTGATCGCAAACCAAACTACAATTACTGCAATGGTAGGAATCGCTTCCTTGCTCGCAAGTTCAGAATTAATATTCAGCAACTTCCCCCACGGAACAAATGGTTCGATTAAAAAAAATAACGCGATGATCAACAAAGCGATCCCACTCAATAACAACAGGCCAGCAGCAATCTTTTTCTTTATTTCCTGAATATCATCCTTACCTTGCGCAGTTGCCACGGCGTTCATCACGCCACTACCAATGCCTAAATCTGCAAAACTGAGCATCGCCACTATGGAACCAATGGTCATCCACAAACCAAATCTCTCTGTTCCTAGATAATTTAGCGTCAGCGGAATTATTGCAAATGATATAACCGCTGCAAGCAGCTTTGAGCCCCCAGAGCTCAAAGTTGTCAATAAAATTTGGCGATGTCTTTCTTCAGCGCGCCCTTCTTGCGTGCCGACATCAAATGGGCTAAGCCGCAAATAGTGCATCAGTCGAGTAATTCTCATACTAAGGAACGATTTTCAAGATTCACTTCTCAAGAACGAAATAAGTTGCGTTAAACCTTCCCTCAACGCAACACTGTGTTGCACTGAAAGTTCAGCTTGCATACGAATAGGCCGAACAGAAGAGTGAGGCACATCACCTTCTCTAGCAGAAACATGTTGAGTATCAATAGGATGCCCCACGCATGATGAAAACATTTGAGCCATTTCCAATAATGTTACACTGTGCCCACTAGCAACATTGATGACACCATTGTGCATCGACTGCAAAGCAGCCATATTGGCTTTGGCAACATCTTTTACAAAAATAAAATCTCGGGTTTGTAGTCCGTCGCCACAAATCGTAAATGGACTCGCTTGCAACGCCCACTCAGCAAATTTACTGATCACACCCGAATAAGGTGAACGTGGGTCTTGGCGCGGACCATACACATTAAAGTAACGCAAACCCAAAGTAGAAACGCTATATAGCTTGTTATACAAGTTAGCATATTGATCCATTACTAACTTTTCCAAACCATACGGCGACAATGGAGCTACAGGCGAATTTTCCGTCAGCGGTAAGGCCACCGGTATGCCATATACCGCAGCACTAGACGCATGAACTACGCGCTTTATCCCAGCCAAACGTGCGACATTCAGCACGTTTAGATAGCCTGCCACATTGATTGAATGCGAAGACACGGGTTCTTGAATAGAGATCGGCACCGAAACCTGCGCAGCAAGATGCAAGACTTGCGTGATGCCTTGCATACAATTCGCAACGCATGCTTCATCGCGCACATCCCCTTGCACGAATTCTAACGATGCGTGATGTTCAGGCAAGTTTTCCCGAAAACCCGTGCTTAAATCATCTAGTACCCGTACTCGCGCACCTATCTCTAATAGGGCTTCAACGGTGTGTGAACCAATGAAGCCTGCTCCACCTGTGACTAATACAAACAAAATGTGTCCTTTAAATTATTGTTATGTGCATCTGCGATAATTCGCTGGCATGACGCAATAGGAATTATTTAATGTACCTATCAGTTGCAGTTTTGTCCTGTCCACTCGACCATACTCGCCACACCATCCTGTGCAGAAACCATCGGTTGCCAATTAAGCAGTTGCTTGGCTTTAGCAAGATCAGCTACAAATACACGCTGATCGCTTTCGCGCACAGGTAATTTGGTGTAGCTCAATTTTGTGTTGGCTATTTTTTCCAGCAAGGTAAAGAGTTCTAGTAAAGACAAACTGTTTTCAATACCTCCACCGATGTTAAAAGCTTGCCCCTTGGCCTGAGCAATATTAGTTAGAGCTGCCTGATACAGTCGTTTCATATCATCTGCATGGAGTACATCGCGCACTTGTTTTCCTGTTCCGGAAATGGTGAACGGCTCTTTGAGTTGCCCCTTGCTTGCTTCAACTGCTTTCTGACAAAACCAACCAATCCAACCTTGATCATAACTAGCAAATTGTCGGCCGCCATACATTGAGGAGTGACGAAATACAACAGTCTTGAGTCCGAAGATGCGCGCATAATCCAGCATGTACTGATCCGCAGCGCCTTTGGAACATCCGTAGGGAGAATGGAAGTCCAACTGAGTTTGTTCATTGAAACCATTAGGGTGCTCGTTGCACTGATAGCGGGTGTCGTTCTCAGAGTAAGTGTATTGCTCCAAGTCGCCATAAACCTTATTCGTAGATGAATACACCACTATGGCATCCGGTGCATATTGACGTACCGCTTCCAACAGGTTATGCGTTCCCATCACATTTATTTCAAAGTCCATACGTGGATTAGCAATGGAGGTGGTCATCGCCACTTGACCCGCCAAGTGAAATATTGCGTCAGGCTTGAATGATTGAATAACGCGGGTGATGTCGTTCTGGTTACGGATGTCGCCATTCTCAAAGGTAAATTTGCCTTGTGCTTGCAACCAAGGCAAGTTCTCCCGTGAACCGTTACGGTAAAGGTTGTCGAATACAACGATCTCGTCACCACGCAACAAGGCATCAGAGGCCAAATTGCTTCCCAAAAAACCACATCCACCAGTAATCAATAATTTCATAATTTCTTTCTTTCTTGTTCAATCACTTTTTTTAGCCCCGATATTAAATCATAATGGCAATGCCAACCTAACATCATTAAACCAGATACATCGGCCTCAGAATGCATAACTTCACCTTCGCGGTAAGGTAACGCACCAAAAGACAGGCGTGTCTTTGATGCAGTCAACAGATGAGCTGTTTCAACAAATTCTCTAATTGAAACTGAATGACCACTTCCTACATCATATTCAATGAATGCACTATTAATGAGATCCATATTTTTCAGTAAAACCATGTATGCAGTTACTACATCATCTATATAAATGAAATCTCTTTTTTGCTCCCCCTTAGTTAGTTTTAATTCTGGAGCATTGTTAAGGCAACTATTAATAACATAAGCTGAAAATTTGGTTGGGTCATCATCCGGCCCATAAAAATGCTCAAGCCTTATGTTACCAAAACGTATATTTTCATGTTTTGCAAAAAACTTACCCCATTGAAGCAATTGATTTTTTGAAAGAGCATATAAGTTTAAGTATTTATCTAAAATCGTGTCGGTATTAAGAAATACTTTAACACCTGCTCGATTTCCTGCATCAAGCAATCGCAAAGGAAATTCAGCATTAGCTGTAAAAATTTCACTTACTGATTCATTATTTCGGCCATAACAAGTTGCAGTATGTATTATTGTATTTATATTTCCGCAATCCCGAAAAAACTTATCAAAGTCTATATCTTCAATATCGAAAAAAGTGATGTTAGTTGCAATAGCGTCAACTCTGTGCAATGAAGATGACTTTCTCTTAAGTGCAACAACCTCGTATCCAGCAATTAATAATGCCTTAGCCAAATGGCTTCCAAGGAATCCTGTTACGCCAGTAACTAATATTTTTTTCTTCATTCTTTCACATGTTACAAAGTTGCACATACAACCTTATTTTCTTTAATAAGCCATCAATTGAGGTAATTGTTGACTGATAACCAAAATCCCTCGCCTTTGTATTTAATGAATCATAATGGGGCTTATTCCCAGTGGCATTAACACTGACACGGGTTGTTATTACTTCATGCATGACTGCCAATAGTGTCGGCTCATTAATAGGACATTGTGTGTATTTGGCGAGAGTGTCGTTGACTGAACTCATTTTTCGCGCTTAGACATAACAAAAAAGATTGAATGGCCGGTGGACGCCATCTGGCACACCAATGGCTGGGAACCAGCCTAAGCCTTTGATCTTGTCTATGGCGGGGCAAAAACGGGAAATTGGCCTCTTAAGGTAAACCTCGCTGCTAACTGGCGCTTCAATCCCTGTATCAATCCCTCTCTCTGGAAAAAATCCGGCAATTACGATTGCCAGGTCTCTAATGGATATTTCGGCGTTTGCATTAGCGACATTGTAAGCCTCGGCTTCTTGACCGCTCAGAAGTACGGTCAAGGAGCCAATGGTAGCGTCAGCAAGATAGCAAAATGGTCGTAGGGCCAAGCCATCACTTTTTAGGACAATGTCTCTTTTCGCTACGACGTCGGCGACAAAATCGGCAAAGACTCGACCGTCATCTAGAGCCATACCAGACCCGTAGGTGTGAAATGGGCGGACAACACTGGTATGCAGACCGTATTGCTGCGCCCAAGCTGCGCACATGGTCTCGCCAATCCGCTTCTTGCTCTCTGCATAACAGGAACGCACGCTCATAGGCTCAAGGTAGCCGTAATCCTGCTCTCCACCCAACTGATCAGGATCAACGGGCACGTCGTAAACTTCACCACTGCTGAAAAATAGGAATCGGTCAGCTTGACTTTTTACGGCGTACTCCAGTAGATAAATAGTACCAGCCGAATTCGCCAGCAGAGTGACGACAGGATCGACGCCGTAGTATTTGAAACTGGCTTGGCTGGCGCTATGAACGATAAAATCGGCGCGTGGAAAATCACATGGCAGTGGATGGGATATATCGTGCTGCACAACTGATAAATCAGACACCCCCAAATACGAGGAAAGTCTAAATTCTACGCCCTGAGTGCTTCTCGCGACACAAATTACTTTGATATTCAGCTTATATAGTCGACCAACGCTCAGCAAAGATTTAACTATGTAGACTGCCAAAAAACCACCGCCACCAATAATGAGTACAGTTTTATCCCGTAAAGCTTCCCAAGGTAACTTAGCAGAGGCAAGGCGTTCTAAATCCTCCTTAATTATTGGGTTGGTTTCAGGTAAATTTTCTTTTGATTCAATTATTGGATACATGAAAGACCTCCCGACATTGCGTGTAAAGCATCGACTCGTGGTTGCATTGTGTGGAGAACGGCAATACAAGATCTTTGGCGATTTGGCTGGTAGCTCCGAGTATGGCTATGCGCATAAATTTAGTTTCCGGAAAGGAAATCAAGAAGCCGTTGCTCTATTGCCAGACGATCCAATCCGTGCTCTCTCAGCAAATACTCATAAGAGCCACAGTTGTGAGAGAAACGATCGCGAACGCCAATCCGCAATATACGCACCGGTGCAAACTCCGATGCAATTTCAGCAATGGCCGAACCCAGACCGCCCAACACGGAATGTTCTTCAAGGACAACGACTACCTGATTCTGTTTACAGATAGCAGCCACTTGATTGACATCAATCGGTTTAATGAAGGGTACACTCCAAACAGCGGCATCGGGGTAAGACCCTCCTGCAATGTCTACCGCAGCACGCACCAAAGCCCCAGTAGCAATAAAAGCAATAGCGCCAACTTTTCCAGGCTTAACCTCCAACAAACTACCCGTTCTTGCTTGCGGTACGGCAACATGCACGTCCCCGCGGTCGGATTTTCCCATACGCAAATAAATTGGGGTCTTCGAGTAATAGGCCATTTCCATACATGCGGTCACTTCAAAACGATCTGCTGGAGAATAGACCGACAAATTAGGTATTGCACGAGTACAGGCAATATCTTCCGTCGATTGGTGGCTGGTACCAAGATGGCTATAGACAAACCCAGCCCCATCACCAATTAAAATCACTGGCAGCTTGTCATGAGCCACATCAAGTTTTATCTGCTCAACAACGCGTACAGGGATGAAAGCACTTAAGCCATAGACGAAAGGTCTGAAGCCAGCCCTCGCAAGACCCGCAGCCATCCCAACCATGTTCTGTTCGGCAATACCGGCATTAATATATTGCGCAGGGCATTCTCTGCGAAAATCATCAAACAAAGCATAGCCGTGATCGCCAGTCAGAAGCAAAACATTGGGGTCGGCCTTCGCAAGGCAAACCAACGCTTCTGAAAATGCAGCTCTCATTGCACTCTCCCGGCAACCTCAGACAAAGCTTGTGCATAAGTTTCTGGATCAAGCCGCGTATAGTGCCAAATATTGTTATTTTCCATAAAGGGCACGCCTTTGCCTTTGATGGTTTTGGCGATCAGTGCTTTCGGTGACATCGAGTTGTTTGACCAGAGCTGGGTGATAGCGCCGTCAATGGCCGCTTGATCATGACCATCGATGGTTAGCGCTTCAAAACCGAAACTTTCAAATTTAGCCTGTATCGAGCCCAGCTTAAGTACGTCTTGAGTGCTACCCATAGCCTGAAAACCATTCTCATCAACAATCACCATGAAATTATTCAACTCATGGTGTGCCGCAAAAAGAGCCCCCTCCCAAATGGGACCTTCATTGATTTCACCATCGCCGACCAAAGCGTAGGTTTTTTGATCAGTGCTTCGTAACTTTGCACCCAGCGCCATGCCAACGCCCACCGAAAAACCATGCCCCAAGGAACCTGAAGTTACTTCCAAGCCAGGGATGCGTGAATCCGATAAGCCTTTTAAATCGCTGCCATCTGCAAAGTAACTCGAGAAAGCCTCATCTTTAAGCCAACCCAACTCTCGTATGCAGGCATACTGAGCCATGACGCCATGGCCTTTGCTGAGTATGAAGTAATCACGACCCTCGGCAAGTGGGTCATTGCCGGGATAGCGCAAATGATTGCGATACAGTACGGCCAGCAATTCAATAATCGAGAACGCACAGCCGATATGAACGGTTGAACCGGCATAGGCCATATCCAAAACGGTTTTGCGGAGCGCTTTGGAGTCAAAGATTTTACTTTGAGGGATCATTGCTGGTACCACTCAGCAGTTAATGCCTAGATAACTTTCAATTTTACTCGCTGCAAACTCCAGTATCTCCTTATCGGTATCGGGTAAACCACCACTGATGCAGTAGTTAGCAATCGTTTTTATAGTTTCCATAATAAATTCGTTTCTTTTGAAAAATTAAAGTTCGATAAGCACAAAACTTGGCGAGGCTTATTGGGCAGACGGCTTTCTGTCGTGTTAATCTAGTTTTTTCGCCACTATTTTCGCAAATTCTGTGAAGTCTGCGAGGTGTTTTTTTACAATGCTATGCACTATGTGCCAGTTGATGACGTCGTAGTTAGGCACTGCAAGTTACGAATGCCAACGGCTTTTTTCAGACTGAGCGCGAGTGATATAGTTAATACTCCTGCTTGTGCTTGTGCAAGTATATCGAACGTTTGACTCATCGTGTCTGGCGGCGGCACATCCATACCGGAAATCAGATGCACACCAATATCCACACATAACTGCACGGCTCGACTGAGGTTGAGCGAGACAATGTCTTGTAGATCAAAGTCTGTAATTAACGTATCGGCTTCCTGAGGACACTTGATTTCGATGCGTTGCAAGCAGCGTCGTAGCGATTCCAGTTTTTTGCTCAACTACTTCCCGATCCATGCAGCCCGCCTTTCTGATAACACCCGGTTGCGATACGGCATAAAATCGGCTTGTTCAAACAAGTGTCGGCTAATCAAGTGCCCATACTCACCATCGCTACCCAGGAGGCGACGACCATGCCGCAAAATTTGTCCTAATAAAGGCTCGGCTACCACTGTTAGATCTATCAGATCAACAGGGCGACCTGTTTGCTGTGCTAAGGCGGCGATAATAGCCATTTTTTCATTCGCTGTTAACGCCTGCTTGGCGGCTACCGCAATATCCAAATCACTATCTGTACGTTGTCGACCTTGGACGATCGAGCCAAATACCAGTGCCAGCACCAGTTCAGGAAAGCGCGTTAACACTTCCTGCAGTTGCTTGTCGATATCAGGCGCTGTGTTGTTAACAGTGGTCATGACTTAAACTTTCAAGCCCAGATAGCTTTCAATTTTCTGCGCCGCAAACTCCAGCATTTCTATCGTCAAAGCCGGCTGCACACCAATCCAAAAGGTATTGTTCATCACGTTGTCGGTATTGGTCAAATCACCACTAATACGGTAGTTGGCTCCGATCATGTAAGGCTGGCGGGTCAAATTACCGGCAAACAATAAGCGTGAGCCGATTTTATGTTCATCCAAATGGGTGAGCAATTCCAAGCGTGTAACGGGACTGTTGTCTTTTACCGTGATAGGAAAACCAAACCAGGAAGGATCGGAATGCTCGGTCGCTTCAGGTAGAGTCAAAAATTCTTCGCAGCTTTTCAAACGTTCTTTTAGGAAAGCAAAATTGTCCTTGCGAGCTTGGATAAACTGGGGGGCCTTGTCTAGCTGGGCCACTCCACAAGCAGCCTGCATGTCAGTAATTTTGAGGTTATACCCCAAGTGACCGTAGGTGTACTTGTGGTCGTAGCCCTTGGGTAGTTCGCCCAGCTTCCAGCAAAAGCGTTTGCCGCAGCTGTTGTCTTTACCGGGTGGGCAGAAGCAGTCACGCCCCCAGTCGCGGAAGCTCTCGGCAATTTTTTTGAGTTTCTTGTGCTTGGTAAACACCGCACCGCCTTCACCCATCGTAATATGATGAGCCGGATAAAAACTCAGGGTGGCAATGTCACCAAAAGTACCGACCATCTGGCCTCGGTAAGTAGTGCCTAATGCGTCGCAGCAGTCTTCCACCAGCCAAAGGTTGTACTTTTCACATAAGGCCGTGACCACATCGAGATTAAAAGAATTACCCAGCGAATGGGCCAGCATGATGGCTTTGGTCTTTGGGCCAATGGCCGCTTCGATCTTGCTGGCGTTGATGTTGTGTGTTCTAGGGTCCACGTCCACAAAGACCGGCACCGCGCCAAACTGGAGGATGGGGTTGACGGTAGTTGGAAATCCGGCGGCCACGCCGATAACTTCATCACCCGGCTTGATGGCCCGATCACCCAGCTTGGGAGATGTCAGCGTGCTAAACGCGACAAGATTGGCGGAAGAACCCGAGTTGACTGTGATCAAGTGCTTGACGCCGATAAAAGCTGCAAGCTTTTTTTCGAATTCGGCGTTGAAGCGGCCCGTGGTGAGCCACCCGTCAAGCGAGGCTTCAACCATCAGTTGGCGTTCTTCCACACCGATTACTTTACCAGAGGGAGGAATAACACTTTTGCTGGGTATGAAGTTTTGCTGGGTATTGCCGAATCTATCGTACCCAATGACTTCATCCGCAATGACCGCGCGGTATATCCGAGCCATGGCCGCATCGGTGAGTCGCGCCCACTGCTTAATCATCAAAGACTCATGAAGGAGAATAGATTTATCTAGTCGGATGTGGCTTTCCAGGGGTAACGGCTCACTAGCAAAATCGGCTACCTCAAGTGCTATGGCTTGTTCGGAAGCATCGGGCGGTGTAGTTGTGATGAAAAGAAATCGTGCATCGCCTTGGGCATCGCTATCGGTCAATGCCAACGCCGGACGTGCCTTGGCTTCGGTAAGATCGGTAAATGGAAACGGTATCTTGTAAATGCTGCCCGCTTTTATTTCACAGGTCATTCCAGACATCCTCTGCAGCAGCACCTAAAATATGCTTAACGAAACCAGTCTGTTCCTGCATTCCGGCCAACGCTAAACTTTCTGCTGGTGTCTGATTTGGACGACTATCAATGTCTTCGATAATAATCCGTACCTTAACGCCTGCCAGTTTTTCAAGTTGAACGTGTATATATCCACTTTCATCAACCGTTTCTATACGTGTAATTGCGTGCATTTTAAATTCCTAATTTTTGGATTATCTGGGTATCAATACGCCAATGGACTAACGTCTGATACAGAAGACTTATATATTTGAGTATCAACATCAAATAGCCCCTCCCAGTCAACATTATTATTATCATCGTCGTCGGTATCAAAAAAAACTGGTCAATCCGATGGACTGAAAGTCCTGTTCAGCATTGGAGGTTGCCGCAAAAAACGATTGCGCAATCCCGTTTGTTTGATCGTCTTTTCCTGTACAATAATAAACAGTTCAGCTTCACTAACCCCAACCAGCGGCGTCAATAACTGAATATGCCTTCTTTGTAAATCGCCTTTACAGCTTGCATTACAAGCCTCCTTTATTCATTTGATAATCCGTAATTTGTTCCAAGGTTATTTTTTTCATGTTAGAACCCTGCTGATACTTTTTTTGCCAATCGACAATTCTACCGAGGGTTTCATCCAAAGGCCATGTCGGAATCCAATTTAGACGCGCTTTTGCCTTTGAGCAATCCAACTTCAGGTAATGTGCCTCGTGTGGATGATCGCCACCATCCAATACCCAGCTCGCGTCATCACCCCAAAATTTGGTTAGCCCTTCTACTACCCATTGCACTGGCTTAGCATCTTCATCGTTCGGTCCGAAGTTCCAGCCTTCAGCATAACTCGCACCCTCTTCATAGAGTTTTTGCGCCAGCAACAAATAGCCGGATAGCGGTTCCAGCACATGTTGCCAAGGACGGATGGCATGCGGGTTACGGATATTGACCGGGTTGCCTTGAGTGATGGCGCGCAGGATATCCGGAATAAGCCGGTCATCCGCCCAATCGCCGCCGCCGATAACGTTACCCGCTCTGGCTGAGGAGAGCGCCACGCCGTGTTTTGCAAAATCGGCGGAATTAAAGAATGAGCTTCGATAAGCGGATGTAACTAATTCAGAGCAACCTTTACTATTACTATAAGGGTCGTAGCCACCCATCGCTTCATTTTCCCGATAGCCCCATGCCCATTCCCTGTTTTCATAGCACTTGTCGCTGGTGACATTGACGATTGCCCGCACGCCGCTCGTCAGTCTTGCTGCTTCCAACACATGCACAGTACCCATTACGTTAGTGGAATAAGTTTCGATTGGGTTGCTGTAAGAGTGACGCACCAAAGCTTGCGCGGCCATATGAATGACAATCTCAGGCTGATATTGTTTAAACACTGTTGCCAATGCTGCATAGTCGCGTATATCACCTTCAATACTGGTCATGCCTTCAGCTACATTCGCTACGACAAACAGACTGGGATTAGTGGATGGAGGTAGCGCATAACCAACCACCTTGGCCCCCATAGATTGTAGCCATAAAGAAAGCCAGCTTCCTTTAAAACCAGTATGTCCAGTTACCAGTACGGTTTTATCAGACCAAAATGATTGATTTACCATGTTTTCCACGGTGCCTTTCCGCTTGCCCATAACTCTTCAAGATGAATTTTATCGCGTAAAGTATCCATAGGCTGCCAAAAACCGGAATGGAAGAATGCTGCCATTTGCCCTTTTTTTGCAAGCTGTTCCATGGGTTCCCGCTCCCAAATCGTATGATCGTCTTTAATGTAATCAAATATCTGAGGCGATAGCACAAAGAAACCACCATTAACCCAATTGCCGTCGCCTTGCGGCTTTTCTTGGAAGCCAATGACGTTGCTGCCATCCAAGTTAAGAGCACCGAAGCGTCCGGGAGGCTGCGTTGCTGTCAATGTCGCCAATTTGCCGTGCTGTTTATGAAACTGAATCAACGCTGTGATATTCACATCTCCGATACCGTCACCATAAGTACAGCAAAAATCTTCGCCTCCTACATAATCAGCAATGCGTTTAATGCGTCCACCGGTCATAGTCTCTTCTCCAGTATCTACCAGTGTTACACGCCATGACTCGGCATTGCGTTGATGTACTTCCATCCTGTTATCCTGCATATCAAATGTCACGTCGGACATGTGCAAAAAATAGTTGGCAAAATACTCCTTAATCACATAGCCTTTATAGCCGCAGCATATAACAAAGTCATCTATACCGTGAGCTGAATATGCCTTCATGATGTGCCAGAGTATAGGCTTACCGCCAATTTCAACCATAGGCTTAGGCCGAATTGATGTCTCTTCACTGATTCGCGTGCCTAAACCTCCGGCAAGAATAATTGCTTTCATATCTTATTGTCCCCATATGCCTCGTACGTCAAATTAAGCCCTCTTCTAAGCAAGTACTTACCCCATCCTAATGATATATCCAATACCTTAAACATGTGCCAACGGGTTTGGACCAGCGCGACAGTAATCCAAAGACACAAGAGCAACGTCGAATAACGCATATTGCACGCGTACCAGCTTACCTTGAGGCCGCTAATGGATAGCGCAACCCCATAGCAAGTTCCTCACTGAACATGCGTGATTGTCTTGTTACATGAAATTCCGGTCTCGCTCTGTCAGTCCAGCAAATCGGCGAGGTGAAAATTTTCGAAAAAAGTCTCAATCATCACTAAATACTTTAGGCTCGATAATCAATACGCAGGGGTAGGGGCAATATTCATGACTGCTCTCTTTATTTCAGCAAGCGTTACTGGTATTAATCATAGCTGTTTTTAGCAAGCGACTGTATCAACTTTTCCAACTCTGCCTATATCCGCTTACCACAATGAAGGACAAAAAGGTCAGACTTATTTGCATGCTAAATAACTATTATAAGTCAGATGAATTCCATCTTCCAGACGGGTGCTTGCCTTCCACCCCAATTCGCCAATTTTGGAGACATCCAATACCTTGCGCATCGTGCCGTCTGGCTTGGATGTGTCTTGTATGAATCTACCGTTATAGCCTACTACATCGGCACACATTTCCGCCAGTTTGCGAATGGTCAGTTCTTCACCTGTTCCCACATTAATCAATGGACACAGGGCCGGATTGGTCAAAGTGTCATAGCGCTCATCATCTAACGACGCTAAAAATACCAGTGCATTTGCCAGATCGTCCACGTACAAAAACTCGCGCTTGGGCGTACCACTACCCCACAGCACTACCTCATCAACCCCGGCAACTTTTGCTTCATGTATTTTACGTATCAAGGCGGGCAATACATGTGAATTGTTCAAATCATAATTATCGCCCGGACCATACAAATTAGTGGGCATAGCCGCCAACCATTTCGTGCCGTATTGGCGATTGTATGACCAGCACATTTCAATACCGGCAATTTTGGCCAAGGCATAGGCACGATTGGTTGCCTCAAGCGGCCCGGTAAGCAAGTATTCTTCTTTAATCGGTTGCGGACAGTCACGCGGGTAGATGCAAGAACTGCCTAAAAATATCAAACGCTTCACGCCTGAGGCATAAGCGGCACGACAGACATTGGACTCAACCAACAGATTGTTCATCAGGAATTGCACCGGATAGCTGTTGTTGGCATGTATGCCGCCGACTTTTGCAGCCGCTAGAAATACGATTTCAGGCCTTTCCTGCTCGAAAAATCGGTGAGTAGCTGTTGCATCTTCCAAATCCAGTTCGGCATGGGTGCGCCCTATCAAGTTGGAGTAACCTTGTCGTTGCAACTCACGCATAATAGCGCTACCCGCCAGCCCCCGGTGTCCGGCAATATATATTTTTGTGTGCTTATTCATTGCTGATGACTTACTCGTGATAATCGTAAGCGGCAAAGCCGTGCTTTTTAACCAGCTCGTCGCGCTCGGCCGCCTTAAGGTCTTCACGCACCATTTCGGAAACTAATGCATGGAAAGTTATCTTCGGCGTCCAGCCGAGCTTTTCTTTTGCTTTGCTCGGATCACCCAATAATGTTTCGACTTCGGTAGGGCGGAAGTAACGCGCATCAACCTGAACGATGCAGCGACCTTGCTCATCGTAACCCTTTTCTTCTACCCCGCTGCCTTGCCATTTGATCAGGATGCCCAGCTCTTTTGCCGCAATCTCGACGAATTGCCGCACGCTATATTGAACTCCGGTCGCAATAACGAAATCATCGGCCTGCTCCTGTTGCAGCATTAACCATTGCATCTCGACATAATCCTTGGCATGCCCCCAATCACGTAGCGCATCGAGATTGCCTAGATAAAGACAATCTTGCAGATTGAGCTTGATCCGCGCTAAAGCACGGGTAATTTTTCGAGTAACAAAGGTTTCGCCGCGTATTGGGCTTTCGTGGTTAAACAAAATGCCATTGCAGGCATACATGCCATAAGCCTCGCGATAATTGACGGTAATCCAATAACCGTAAAGTTTGGCAACAGCATAAGGTGATCGCGGATAAAACGGGGTGGTCTCTTTCTGCGGCGTTTCCTGGACCAGACCGTAAAGCTCGGAAGTAGACGCCTGGTAAAAACGGGTCTTCTTTTCCAGGCCGAGAATGCGGATAGCCTCAAGTATGCGCAAGGTGCCGATACCGTCGGCATTGGCCGTATACTCGGGAGTGTCAAAGCTCACCGCGACGTGACTCATCGCGGCAAGGTTATAAATTTCATCCGGTTGAACTTGCTGGATGATGCGAATCAGGTTGGTTGCATCGGTTAAATCGCCGAAATGCAAAAAGAAGCGCGCATTCTTGACATGCGGATCCTGATAGAGATGATCGATACGATCAGTATTAAACAACGACGAGCGTCGCTTAATGCCATGCACCACATAGCCTTTTTCAAGTAAAAATTCAGCCAGATAGGCACCGTCCTGCCCAGTAATTCCAGTAATAAGCGCAACCTTAGTGTGATCGGCCTTATTTGCTTTATCTACCATAATGATCCTCAAATCGCATAATATCATCCTCCCCTAAATAACTACCTGACTGCACTTCAATAATTTCCAGCGGGATCGTGCCTGGATTATGGAGACGGTGGACTTCGCCGAGCGGAATATACGTCGATTGGTTTTCCGTCAGCATAAATGTTTGATCGCCGCACGTCACTTCAGCCGTACCTTTCACTACAATCCAGTGTTCAGTCCGATGAAAGTGTTTTTGCAAGCTCAAACTCGCCCCCGGCTTCACTTGAATACGCTTCACCTTAAAGCGCTCGCTCTCATCGATACTGTCATACCAGCCCCAAGGGCGATGCACCTTGCGCGGCAAGCGATGCTCTGATCGCTCTTGCGCCTCAAGGGCACTGACCAATTTTTTAACATGCTGGCTTTGATTACGATCGGCCACTAGCACGGCATCGGCCGTCTCCACCACAATCAAATTATTGACACCCACCGTACTCACTAAGCGACTGCCGGCATGGATCAAGGTGTTGCAGGTGTCTACCGTTAATGTGTCGCCCTGCGTCACATTGCCATTGTTATCTTGCCCGCCCACTTGCCAAACTGCGTCCCACGCCCCCAAATCATTCCAACCCGCGTCGAGCGGCACCATCTTGATGGCAAATGGAGAATTGGGGCATTTTTCCGCAACGGCATAATCGATGGAATCACTGGCAATTAGCGCAAAATCGCCTGAATTGGGGCGCACAAACTGCGCGTCCGTCGCTTTGCCAGCCCATGATTGCTGAGTAGCTTCTACAATATCCGAACGGAAGTGTTTTAATGCTTTGAGCCAAGTGCTCGCTTTTAACACAAACATGCCGCTGTTCCAGAGGTAATCACCACTTTCCAGATATTTTTCCGCCATTTCCTGATTGGGTTTTTCGGCAAACTGGGCGACCGCGTATTCACCATGCCGCCCCACGTCGCCTTGACGCCTAATGTAGCCGTAACCCGTCTCAGGCTTATCCGGGGCAATGCCTAAAATCACAATCGCCCCAGTATCCGCAACACAAATACTATTCTGTAACGCTTGCGTAAATGCCGCACTGTCCATCACCGTTTGATCTGCAGGCGTCACCACCAAAATAGGATCTTCCCCATTGTCAGTCGCCTGCAATGCAGCCAACGTTAAAGCGGGGGCCGTATTCTTACCAATAGGTTCCAACAACAACGTGGCTGACACAGCCTTCATCTCTCGTAACTGATCCAATGCCAAAAAACGGTGCTCTTCGTTAGTCACCACCACAGTTGCACCCACCGCAATCTCAGCAGAGGCTAAACCATTGATGCGCTCCACCGCTTGCTGAAACAAACTCGTCGTACCCGATAACACCAAAAACTGCTTGGGAAAACCGGAACGCGATAGCGGCCAAAGCCTTGTGCCCGAACCGCCACACAGAATGACCGGAATAATATTTAAGGTGTTTTTTTTATTCATTTGAATTAGCTCATGGACATATTCTGTTCTAGACTTTTTTCTGCTGCTTAAGCAATCCAGGGCGCTGTTAATTTGATGGCATGATTTTTAATTCCATGCAGTGCGGTTCAAAAAATACCGCTGATTTTATCATCTTTTCCTGTCGTAATGTTGATGATTTTATAACTGCCATGAACATCCATGAAGCGGCATAAATTCAGCACACAGTAGCATCCTTAACCAATCAGTCATTGGCCGGGCATTAAAATCTATTTTTTAACTGCGTCATGAATAATGCGCGACTTTTTATCAATTCCGCACTTAAAAGCCATTACTTTTATCCCCTAACGTCTCACGCCAAAATCCAAACGACCATGACCCGTTATTTCCCGGCAATCGAATAAAACATAACGGCAACAAAACAGCCGCTTAAGCCACCCCACCGGCAATCACTTGCCACCTAACCGCGTCAACTTTATGGCAACAACCAAATTTAAAGCAAAACATACTAACCAATATACTGATTATTATTGATATTTTAATAAATGGCATACCCTTCGCTTTTGTTATTGCAACGTAATAGTTCCAATCTACGAGGAAACGTCCATGACCCCTAAATCAGCAAACTTAGCGATTATCAGCAATAACACTTTTGAAGCAACAAAAGCAGTTAACCTCGATAATTATGACATTAGTAGCGCCTTGCAAACGACGTTGGAATTCAATGAACTGATCGCGATCTTCAGCAGCAAAATCGCCTATAAGATTCCTCATAGCGCCTTTGTTTATACAAACGAGGAATTTGGCCTGGAAGTAAAAAGCGGAGTTTTTACACGACACTCTTGCAGTTACGCGCTTAAGGTTGAACAACAACAACTGGGTAAATTAAAACTGATGCGCAACCATCGATTCAGCGACTCGGATCTCCAGCTACTGGAAACGCTGCTTTGCTGTTTAATTTATCCGTTGAAAAATGCAACATTATTCCATCAAGCTTTGAAAATGGCTCATACGGATCCGCTTACCCAAACCAATAACAGAGCGTCATTCAACGACTCCATTAAACGGGAAATGAGCCTTGCCATACGCAATGCCACAAATTTATCGCTGATTTTCTTTGACATCGACCACTTCAAAGCCATCAATGATACATACGGCCACGATTGCGGCGACACCACACTGGCTTTTTGTGCAAAATGGATTAAAGAAAGCCTAAGAAATAGCGATATTATTTTCCGCTATGGCGGCGAAGAATTCGTGATCTTATTAAGCGACACCGACGCCAACGGCGCAGAATTGCTTGCAGATCGAATTCGCGCCTCAATCGAAAATCATACAATAGCCTACGGCATGGAAACCATCAAAATCACAGCAAGTTTGGGCGTCAGCACCTTACGCGACAATGATACTATCGAGTCGTTCATTCTGCGCGCGGATAAGGCCATGTATACCGCCAAAAATAAAGGCAGAAACCAAGTTGTCTTGGCTAAATAAATTAACGGCAGACACCCGGATTACACCAAGCCCTGCGCCTTGCGGGCAATCCGACTCGCGCCGTTATCGCTTTGCTGACTTATGCGATTTAACGTCAGGCTTGGTCAAGTGCGCAGGCTTTTCACTTGCCATCCCCGCAAATTCAAACAGCAAGTCCAGTTCTTTATCGGTCAACTCATAAAACGTACGGGCTTTCAGTCGCTCCGGCAATACCACCGGCCCATAGCGCACCCGCATTAAACGGCTGACGATAAGCTCCTGCGACTCCCACAATCGCCTTACCAACCGGTTACGACCTTCGGCAACGATAACGTTGTACCATTTATTGGCGCCCTCGCCGCCGAAAAATATAATATCGTCAAACTTGGCTTTGCCGTCTTCAAGCTCCACGCCTTGCTTGAGCTTTGCCAAGGTCGCATCCGAAACCTCGCCCAAAATACGCACTGCGTATTCACGCTCCACTTGCGTTGACGGATGCATTAATCGATTAGCCAGTTCGCCATTATTGGTAACCAATAATAATCCTGACGTATTGATGTCCAGGCGGCCAACCGCTATCCAGCGGCTGACCGCCAATTTCGGCAATTGCGTAAACACCACCGGACGACCTTCCGGATCGCGACGGGTAACCACTTCGCCGACCGGCTTATGATAAAGCAGCACGCGGGTAGGCTGCTCGACAAACTTTTCCCAATGAATAACCCGATCATTGATCAACAGATGATCCCCTTCTTTCAATCGGTCACCCAAGCCGGCAGACTTACCATTAATCTTCAACCGCCCTTCATCAATCCAGCGCTCAATTTCCCGCCTGGAACCGACGCCGCCGCGCGCCAGCACTTTTTGGATACGTTCTCCGTCGACCGACTGATTAGCGTCGCCCCTCCCCCTTTGCAAAGAAGGGGATTGCTTCGGGGGATTATTCGGTTGTTGTGCTGAGCCTTGCGATGGTTTCAGCGGCCTGCCCGACGGTTTCGGTGATCCGCCCGGCTGTTTCGCTGAACTGCCCGACGGCTGTTTGGGTGACTTGTTCGGTTGTTTCTTGCTCTTCACTCTTTACCTGCATGGGTTGTTGCGTAGTATCTAACGACAAGTCAAGCTCCTGAATCTCTTGCAATGTCGGCAGTTCATTTAATGACGTAATATTAAAATAATCCAGAAATTGTTTGGTCGTACCGTATAAGGCCGGCCGGCCCGGCACTTCTTTGTGCGCCACCACTCGAATCCACTCACGTTCGAGCAGGGTATGAATGATGCTCGAACTGACGCCGACGCCGCGAATATCCTCAATATCCCCGCGCGTTGCCGGTTGACGATAGGCGATAATCGCCAGAGTCTCCAATAATGCACGGGAATATTTGGGCGGCTTTTCTTCAAACAGCCGCGATACCCAGCGCGACAGCTCCTTCCTGACCTGAAAACGATAACCGCTGGCCACCTGTTTTAATTCAACCGGCCTGAACCTGTAATCCTCTTTGATCGCCTCGCAAGCCGCCTGTATTTCCTGTAGTTCCGGCTGTTCGATTTCAGGAAAAACCTGCTGCACCTGCTTGCAGGTCATGGGCCGATTGGCCGCAAATAAAATGGCTTCAACTACACGTTTAATTTCCACATTAATTTCACGTTGTTCAGTTATAAAAGACCTATCTTGATCCCTTCGACTGCACTCAGGACAGGCGCTATCGAGGGGCGGCGACGAAGGCTTGGACTTAGGTACACGCTTAGCTACCGGCGGCAGCGGTTCTGACGCGGATTTCGGCAAAGGGTTCTGACTGGATAATATCGATGAGTCGTTCTTTGCTGAGTTCGAGGATTGCCAGAAACGAGACAACGACTCCGTGTCGACCTTCTTTTCGGATAAATAATTGCGAGAAAAGGAGACTATCCGCTCCTTTAAGGTTTTCCAGAATGGTTGACATGCGTTCACGGACAGATAAGGGCTCTTTGGTAATTTGATGATGGCTGAGCTGCTCAACTCTTTTAAGTACATCCTGAAATGCCAACAGCATTTCTTTTAGCTGAATATCCGGCAAATTTTGTTCGACATTTTTTAGCGCCGAAACATCGACGCCGACTTCAAATATATCACGTTCAATTCTCGGCAATTGATCAATTTCTTCGGCCGCATTTTTAATCAGCTCATATTCCTGCAACCTGCGAATCAACGTTGCTCTCGGATCTTCCTCGTCTTCTTCGGCATCGGGCTGCCTGGGCAACAGCATTCTCGACTTGATTTCAGCCAACAATGCGGCCATCACCAGATATTCCGCAGCCAGCTCCAGGTTTAATTCGCCCATGATCTGGATATAGGCGATGTATTGATGGGTAATCTGCGCGATCGGTATATTAACAATATCCAGATTCTGCCTGCGTATCAAATACAGCAATAGGTCAAGCGGCCCTTCAAAGGTATCGAGCAACACCTCCAGCGCATCCGGCGGAATATAAAGATCGTCCGGCAGCTTATCGAAAGGAGCGCCGTTAACCATCGCGAATGGCTGCATAGCGGCTACCGGCGATTGATCTAAAACTTCAGCCGTATTTTGATCGATATTCTCGCTCATGCTCAAGCTTCGAAATACGGCAAAAGGAACCGGGACCTGGAAAGCAGGGTAAATATCAACCTACAGCCCGGCAATTGAAAAAAACACTTTCTGCGCAACAAACATCGGATAGGCCAAAATCGAACCCAGAACATTCGTGTATAACAGCACCAACAAAATAATAAATCCGAAGCGTTCCAATCGGTTATATTGCCACGCCCAATAACTCGGCAAAATGCCCGTCAAAATACGACTGCCGTCCAACGGCGGAATAGGCAACAAATTAACCAATGCCAATACCAGGTTAATTGAAATACCGGCAATCCCGGTATAAATCAGCGGCAATGAGATCGCTTCGGTTTGCGCGCCTATCGTCACCCCTATTCGGGCTATTAACGCCCAACCGATAGCCATCAACACATTCGCAACCGGACCGGCCAGAGCGACTATCGCCATATCGCGCCGTGGATTTTTAAAGTTCCGCGCATCGACGGGAACCGGCTTTGCCCAGCCGAAAATAAATCCGGTGAAGGACAGCAATAACAAACCGGGGATGATAATAGTGCCGAGCAAATCAATATGCTTAATCGGGTTTAAAGTTAACCGACCCAATACCGAAGCCGTGTTATCGCCGTATTTTTTTGCCATCCAGCCATGCGCCACTTCATGCACGGTAATCGCAAAAACCACCGGCAAGATCCAAACCACTATGCGCTGTAAAAGTGTCAATTCATCCATCATATCCGCCTCCTCAACCCGCCAGCATCGGAGCAAGACCCTTGCCCTGCCTGATGATCTCAACGCCGCCGCTGGAAAACTCGATAATCGTCGTTTGCTCGAACTCAATGATACCGGCGTCAATTATCAGGTCCAGCTCATGCTCAAGTTTATTCCTGATTTCATAAGGATCGGTCAAAGCCTCATCTTCTCCCGGCAACATCAAGGTAGAACTAAACAAGGGCTCGCCCAGCTCCTGAACCAGCAATTGCGCAACAGGGTGATCGGGAACCCGTATGCCTACCGTTTTTTTCTTGGGATGCTGTAAGCGGCGAGGCACTTCGCGCGTAGCCTCCAAAATAAAGGTGAAGGCTCCCGGCGATAACGCCTTAATCAGCCGATAGGCGTCATTACTGATTTTGGTGAACATGGATACCTGGGTTAAATCCTTGCACACCAGCGTAAAATTATGTTTATCGTCCAACTGCCTGATCCGGCGGATTTTATCCAGCGCCTGCTTATCGCCTATATGGCAGGCAATCGCATAAGATGAGTCCGTCGGGTACACGATAACGCCACCTTTACGGATGATGTCTACGGCACGATGTATCAAACGCAGCTGCGGACTCTCCGGGTGTATTTCAAAAAATTGAGCCATTTATGAGTGTTAAGTAAATTTGGAATATAAATCAATTATATCCTACATCCACGCAAGCTTGCAGTTGGAAAGTCCGGATAAATTCACTTACCACGTCCAAATCGCCTTCAGCAAATAGTAGATCAACGATCTGTTCAACAAAATCACAATCGCCCAAACTTCCTCACATAATCCCCTAATTGAAAGTTTTCTTTCACTTCATCATGCGGAATCAATAAATACTTCCAAGCCTTACCGCCATTTTTCAGCAGTCAAATGCTGGCATTCTCGCACCATTTGACTGCTGCATCGGTTTTAGCCTGTACTTTGCTATCAGCCATTTCCGCTTGCGACTTGGTTTCCACCATCAATACATAGTCTTCGGTTTCAGCCACAAAGTCTGGGACATATTCAGGATGTTCGGTGCCATCTTTATAAAATATTTTGAACTGGCCTTTGGCGGGTTTAAACCATTTCTGCGCATCGCGTTCTAAAATTACGGCAAAGCGACGTTCGGTGTCGGAATCGAATTTCTGAACCGGATATAAACACTTGCTGAAGCTGCCAAACAGCATCTGCTTAATTTTGCCTTTATCGCTTACGGTATCCCGATAAGGCTGAACCGATTGACCGGCAGCAACAGTATAAGCACAAGTTTTTAATGGCGTAAAACCACTGCGCACTTCGACTTCGTAAGTATCAGCCTGTTCCCAAAAATGTTCAGCCATTTGCGTATGAATGGTTTTGGCTAGTAACTGGCGGTTATTGCTCAAGACGTTATTAACTTCATCCTCTGATAGATACCCTTGCAAATGGTCAACGGCTTGCGTTGCCAAGTCATAGATTAAATCCGCATGGTCATCATAAGAAATATCGTCATAATCGATCAGGGCGTGAACAATATAATTTTCCGGTTTTGCCTCGATCAAACCCACTTGTGCCGCCATTAATTCCTGCTCGTTGGTTTGCAGACTGTGGATAACAATATCCCGCTCAGAGGGTTGCAAATTCAATCCGCTAAGGTTTAACGTAAACGGCTTGTAGCCATAACTGACTTCACCTTTAGGCACCACAACCACACGAGGAATATCTATCGTATGATTCACCATCAGTGCCGTAGCTTTAGCGACTATCTCAGCGACATCAACCGAATTCTCGGTATCAAACAACGATTGTTGACCAGCACTTAAATGTTCGGTGACAGCCTGAGTAACCGATTTTTGTACATCAACATGCAATAACGCTTTGCTGGTAGCCACAGTCCCTGGATTGTGTTGCAGCTTGTTCAACTCGGCGATAGCGAATTACGCAACTGTCGTTTCGGCAATACCGCTAAACACCGGTGGGTTGTTATCTAAAGCCGGATAAATCATTCCGCCGGTTTTGCCGTTAATCAGACCATCCAGATTTGAACCCACGGTCACGCTTTCGGCCTTTTCTTGATCGGAAGGCGCATCGAGAATCACCTGCTGCATGCGCAACGGATTTTCAGGATTATTGGCTTCATCGACAATTTCCTGAAAACGGTCATGGGCAACGATGTTTAATCTATCCACGGCAGTGACGCCGGTACGCTTACCATAAGGCAAGCGCAACCCCCGCCCTATCGATTGCTCAATCAAGGTTCTGGCATTCGCCGCACGTAACGGCACAATGGTATAAAGATTAGTCACGTCCCAGCCTTCCTTCAGCATGTTGACGTGTATCACCACTTCGGTCGGTTCATCATGGCTTTCCACCGCCAACAACCGGGTTATCATTTCCTCTTCGGCGGCACCGCTCTTGCTGCTATCGACTTGGATAATTTTGCCTTGGTATCGGCCATCAAAAAACGCCGACGATTCCATCAATTCAACCAATTGGGCAGCATGAGTCGTGTCCCTGGCTATCACCAACATAAAAGGTTTAACCACCGCTAGATCGTTTTCGTGTGCAAAGGTAAGCAATTCCACTTTGGTCATTTCATGCAAGCGAATGCCGTCCATCAACTTGATGCGCTCTACTTCTTCTTTGGTATGCTGTGAAGCATCAAAGTTTCGCTGAGTGACAACAGCGGGTTCTTTAACAAAACCATCATCCATTGCTTTCGCCAAAGGATAATCCACCACCACATTCTTAAACGGCACCGGTCCTTTATTGCTCTCGGTAAACGGCGTTGCCGTTAACTCCAGTCCCAGCAACGGCTTTAACTCATTAAGCGCCCGCACCCCGGCATCGGCCCGATAACGGTGCGATTCATCCATCAACAGCACCAAATCCGGCAATTGCGCCAAATAGTTGAAATAACTATCGCCCAGATATTCCGACAAGCGTTTAATCCGAGGCGACTTACCGCCGCGTACTTCGGAATTGATTTTGGAAATATTGAAAATGTTAATAGCGACTGAAGTAAACGCATCCAGCGCACGGCCTTTCACTTCATAATCATCGCCGGTAATGATTTTCGGCGAGTTGACCGCAAACTCGGCAATGCCCTTAAACACATATTTCGGCGTATTGGGCGTAAAGTCGGCAATCAGTTTGTTGTAAATGGTCAGGTTCGGCGCCAGCACAAAAAAATTGCTGATGCCATGCGCCAAATGCAAATAACTGATAAACGCGCCCATCAACCGGGTTTTGCCCACCCCGGTTGCCAAGGCAAAACACAAGGACGGGAATTCCCGTTCAAAATCCGATAACTTTGGGAATTCGCTTTTTAAGACTTCCAATAAAACTTCCACATCCCGTTTCGGATTGAGCATATCCGGCGTTGCCGCAATCGCAGTAGCCAACGCCTCTAACGATTCCCGCTGCGGTGCGCGTAACGAAAGACGTCCGGCGACATGGTGTAGAGCTTTCTGATTCATGCGTGTTCCTGTTGTTTGAGCTCTTCGGCAGAAATTCTGCACAGCACGCCATCCTTGATCACTACAATTGCGGTATTTGTTTGAATTGCTGTTTGTCGGGCAAAATAAGCCGCACGTTTCAACGCCGTATAAGAAGCGATCAAATCAGGATTTTTGGCTTGGTTTAGTTCGGATGCTTTCATTAATTTTCTTCCTATTCGGTACCGCAAGGATAACGGTTGGCTGTTGTTTCAGCATTCACCAGCCAATTTCAACACTTCTTTTTCCAAGTCTTCAGAAACCCTGAAATTGGCCTGTTTTAAGCGAATCAAAACATCACCAACAGAAACAATAACATGCTGCTGTTTGGCTTTAAGTAAAACACCCAACAAACCCGTAAACTTAAGCTGCAATTGTTTCGCTAATTTTCTGGCTTTTAAATCATCCAAAATCATCACGTTGTCTCCAGGTAATTGCAGGGCTAAAGCAATCGTACTGGCTTCGCCTAAATCGACACTGGCATTGAGGATACGTAAATAGTTTTGATCATTAACGGCTAAAACAGTCATCCAACTTTCTAGCGGTTTACCAAATTCCGCAACCACTTCTTCGGTCAAAAAAATGTTTTGATAAAGCGCCCCCAGAATATCAAGTGCATCAATATTATCTAAAAGAATCAGGCAACTGGTGTTGGAAATGATGCTAGGCATTATCGAAATCCTGCTTAATTTCGTCGGCAGGGTAATTGAGCACCGAAACCTGATACTGCCCTAATAACTCCATAAACGTCCGTTTGGAAAGCTGGGTCATTTGCGCCGCTTGTCCAATAGACAGGATGCCTTTTTCATAAAGTCGGCTGGCAAGCAACATGTGGATTTCCCGCGCGTCTAAAGTGACCGCATCGGGGAGTTGTATCTGTAGTGTTTGCATGAGTTTTCCTCAATTAAAAGATGCTGGAGAACCAGTATAAAAGTTTTTAACATGACCTATGCCGCATGAGTGTTGCATTAGATTCCACCAAAGAGATCATCTTGTGCCGTATTGGTTTGCTTTATCCCGGTTTTTTTAGGCTTTTCAATTTCAGGCTCCGGCTGCGCCATCGGTAAATTCGCCACATTCAAACTATAATCGTCATGCGCCCATTCGCAACGCGACAACACCATCTTCGGAATCTTCTTTAAGGTAAGATTGGGGAACTGATCGGCTTTGCCGCGAAACGCTGCACAACACACCAGTAACGAGCGGTCACCGCCGACTTCTTCGGACAACTCTTCCAGTTGCTGATGCGACAGGTTTTGCGTGGTCACATAGATAAAGTCCTGCTCGGACGAATAGCCATGATTCCACCATTGCGCATCGGACGGTGCATAAGTAAAGCCTTCCAGCTTGCATAACGCTTCCGCCAGCATGGCCGGATTGTAGTTAAGATTGACCACCCAATTGCCCCAGCGGTCTTGTTCCAGTAATGACGGTGCCAAACTGTAATATCGGAAACCGCCGCCACCCTGCCAGTTGACCGCTTTGCTTATGCCACCTTGATCTTCGCCATTGATGACTTTTTTAAGACGCGGGACGACATGGGTGTGGCAATGCTCGCCCAGTTCGATCATGATCCAACGGCGGCCCATTTTGTGGGCGACTGCACCGGTGGTGCCGGAACCGGCGAAGGAGTCGAGGACGAGATCTTTAGGATTGGTGGCAACATTCAACACTCTCGACATAAGTTTTTCTGGTTTTGGCGTTCCAAAAACGTCTTCACCAAACAAAGCGACTATCTCCTTTTTTGCGTCCTGTGTGTGACCTACTTCTTCATACGGCCAAATCGTCTGAGGAACCACCCCTTGCTTAACATCTGATAGAAATCGTTTTAGCTGAGGGATTGAATCTCCATTTTTCCCCCACCAAATTCTATTATTTGCATTCAATTCTAATAATTTTTCTTTAGAAATTGACCAATACCGCCCTTTTGGAGGCCCGTCAATAGCCCTTCCAGAAGGGCAAGTAACAGAATATTTTCCTAGACTGTACGGATTTCGTGCAGACAAATCACTTGTTTTCCACACACCTCTGGGATCATTATCTGGATTCTTGTAAGCCTTGTCTTGCTTTTCGGAACGGGGCATAGGGTTTGGAGCCCATTTATCGCTGTTCTTTGCGTATATTAAAATGTAGTCGTGATCGACTGAAAAATGCTTCGCGCTTGATTTAGGTGCATAATTCTTACGCCAGATAACTGATGCCACAAAATTCCCCCGCCCAAACACCTCATCACACAACACCTTCAAATAATGCGCTTCATTATCATCAATCGTTATCCACAATGAACCATCGTTCGACAATAAAGACCGGATAATCTCCAACCGATCACGCATCAGCGACAGCCAGATCGAATGCTCCAGCCCATCGTCATAATGGGTAAACGCGCTGCCGGTGTTGTACGGCGGATCGATAAACACGCACTTCACCTTGCCCGCATAGTCCTGTTCCAACGCTTTCAACGCCAGCAGGTTGTCGCCGAAAATCAGCTTGTTATCGAATTGGTCGTTATCGCCAACCCGATGTTTGGCGTGATACGACAAGCCCGGATTTTCCAACAATATCCTCGGCTCCAGCTTAGGCCGCTTGTCCTTGCCGATCCAGATCAGTTCCAGTTTGGTTTTGCTCATTAGAAAAACTCCGAAAAACGGACTGTGTCACCATTACGGACACAAAATTTCTTAGGCGATGACGGGGCATTGGCATCGTTTGGGCTGAATCGGGTTTTGCTTTTCACGCCGTAATTTTTGGCGTTTTTAGAATCGGTATGAAATACAACATAACGCTCGCGGGTGAAGTTAATGGGGTGTTGGCATAAACTTTTAGATAATGCGCTAACATAAGCCATAAAACATTGGGTGCTTTTAAATTGGCCTTCATAGCCACTGGGGGAGTCAGATTTTAATTCGACATAACAAATTTCATAACCATGCTCTGCTTTTCTGATAAACACGGCATCACAAGCCCTGTTTTGATCATATTTGCCATCGTCTGCGAATAATGGCGACATACAGACAAGTGGAGTTCGCTTTCTGCCTTCATCTGTTGCAAGCACGATTACGCCAGGGGCTAATTCAGAAATGGTCAATTTTTTTAGTTTTGCTTCTGTCTGTTTTTCTTCAACAATGACGTGTGAAACGTGAGAGCTATCGGCTTGAACACAACTGAGAAGTACCTTAATAGCCTCTAGTCCATTAGTTAAGGCCATAATAAATGGTCTCCTGTACCGCATTCATATCATCAATGGTTTCATCAAAACTCTTTGCTTCAATCCCTAAGGTTGGACTAATATCGGCTTTAACTAAAGTTCGCGTTTTGGATTTCTTTTTTCCGCCAGGACGAAGAATGCTATGTTCTTTTGCCATGTATACTGCCACACAGTTGGCATCGAGTTTGTCTTCCAGCGTGTAGTCTTTTAATTTATTGAGAATGTCAGCCAGCTTGGGTGAATCCTGATTGAGCATTATCAGCGTGTTAAATTCCTTGACGATATAATCGCTGTGGGTGGTCAGGAATACCTTTACACCTGCATTGATTAAAGCCGCAATAAATCTTGCCAATCTGCGCTGGTTAGCCGGATGTAGATTTAATTCCGGCTCATCCAGCATTAACATATCGCCTCTTTTGGCGAAGTATTTAAGCCAATACCAAATAATCAATAACGAGCGGACTGAGCTGGAAGCCTCGCCTAACCCCAGTTTTACACTTGAACCTTTAGGCTTAAAGTGAGTTATGCCTTCGTTATTAGTTACATAGATTCCTCCAACAATGGCTTCGAAACGCTCCAGCAAGCTGGGTACGGTTTTTAGCAGTTCCCCAACTTCGGCGTTGGTGGCAGGTAGCTGATTGATAAAATCGACATTATGCTTAACTGCTAACGCATAGTCCCTTTTGCCATAGATGGTTTCAAAAAGCTGGTGCGGTGTCAGGCTATCTGCACCTTGTTTGTGAACTTGGCTCAGCAAATCAACCAAATTTGTGGTTGCCAAGTTTAATTGTTTTCTAAAAATAGTCGCGCCTGTCCGTTCTGTGCTGGCAATGAACACATTGGGGATGCTCTCATTTAAAATTAACTCTAATAATTTATCTTCAATAAATTCTCCAAGAATCTGTGGAGCTAATGCTTCTGACTCTGGAGCCGCCAATTCTATGATGTTTGAGTTTTCAGGCTTATTGATGGTAATCAGCAAATTGCCTGTATTGCTACGTAACTCATTTTTATAGTTTTGGACTTGCCATTGAGTACCTAGAGGTATGTCCACGCTCAATTTAAGCTTACTAAACAAGTTACTGTTGGAAGCCAGCATTTCAGGAAATTGTTCTGCAAATTTTTCAAGTGCTTGCAAACAAATTGCTTGCCACGAATCAGCCACGGTTTCTTGCAAGTCGATTTTCGCTATGCCTTTTTTATGTAATTCCTTAAGAATTCCATTTAATTTAATATCGACAAAATGTTTCCACGTTTTTAGAAGACAATAAACGAGATAAGTAACATAGGTTTTACCCGTATTGTTTTCTCCACAAATTACCGTAAGCTGAGAAATTTCTATTTCTCCAAACTCTATTGCACCTAAATTTTCAAAGCTAATTTTAATCATCTGCAAATTTGCCTATAAACGAAACTGTTAGTAAAAAAAATCATCTAGCGAAACCGCAACATCGGGAAATTCACGCAGTATTTTTTTATCTTGCGTCACCAGTTTTACCGATAACTGTTTTGCCAGAGCGACAAATTCGCAATCATAAGCCGAACACTGGCTGCTGTCGGGTAACGTTAAAACTTGCACGGAGGTGAGGGTAAATTCATGATCTGCCATTAACGCTTCGGCTTCTTCTTGTATTGCCAATGCTTCTGACAAACTTAAGATTTGCTGCCGGATGTACAGTGCAAGCAGATTACGGAATTCGCTACGCCAAAGACTGGGAGCCGCCCATTCGGCATCTTGCAGATAAAGCCGACTCGCTCTTTCGGAATAGACCGTCGGCAAAAATAGATAGCTGATGATGTTGGTGTCCGCAACAATCATGGCCGTCCGCTGTTAATAGCTAATTCAATATCTTCGGGTGTGATGTTGTTGGCTTTAATACCGGAACGCAGTTGCTCAATGCGGCTTAAACGGTCGGCAGGCGTTATTTTGCTGACGGCTAAGGTTTTTTCGAGACAAATAATGACTTCACTATTAATGCTGCGCCTATGCAATTCGGCGGCGTTTTTTAGCTGTTGATAAAGCGGTTCGGGTATGTTTTTGATGGTCAGTGCAGGCATAACTCATTTCTCGGCGTGGACTATAGTTGCATTATGGTTGCAATATGTCATCCTGACAATAGGCAAGCCGTAACTATTCAGCGCGAAGCACAGCATCCCTCTCCAGCGGGAGAGGGTAGGGTGAGGGGAGTTAGAAAATGCATTTTTGCTTGTTGTGTCTCCTCTCCCCGACCCTCTCCATCAGGAGAGGGGGTAAAAGCTCTCAGCGATTTGCGGGCTTTCCGATTCGCTGAATAGTTATGGCAAGCCCTGTTATTACAAACGCCAGCGGATGGTAAACAAATCCTCTACTTCCGTTTTTTGATTTAACTTGGTTTCCAGCTGCTCAATTAGAGCTTCCCGTCGTTCATCGACTTCATCCTGACGGTCAAAGAGTTCTTTACGCTGTTTGTTGCGGGCGCGTTCCAGTTCCTGCTGTTGCTTTTGCCATGATAACTTTTCTGCCAGCGTAGGTGCTATTTTGGCATTGCGCCGCACTTCCTTAATTTGCTGATCAATGTCTTTGATACCTTGTTCAAGGCCAAATTTTAAATCATCCGCCCAGTGATCAAGTTTATTCACTTCTTCTTCAAAAAACGTCAGATTGCGGCTGTTGACCATTTTGATGATGTCATTCTGGGCGGCACTGAGCGCGTCTTCAATCCGGGAGGTCGAAACAACGCTTTGCTGTTGGCATTGGCTTGCAGGCAGTTGCATCAATTTCTGCGCTGTTTCGGCAGGAAGAAGTTTGCCGTCACTGGTTTCAGCAGAGAACAGCAGGTGATCTTCGCTGCGTTCCAGTGCTTCTATGCTGAAACGTTGCAGTTTTAGGATGCCCGATTGCCCCAGCAATGCTTCTATTACGCTAATTTTTGCGCCATGTGCGGCGTAATCGAAGTGGATATGTGTAGTGGGTGTCGGTTGATGTTTAGCTGTCTCCAGCACCCATTCACCGAGCGGGTGGTTGAGACGGTAGACGTGGGTGTTATGCGCTTCTGTACTTTGACTTTGACCTCGGGCAATCAGTTGATAATGACCCAGTGGCGCTTCATTGATGACATTTTGTTGCAGATGAAAACGATGATTCCGGTCGTCAAAATTTGCGTAGGTTCTGAGTTGGTGTTGTGTTAGCGCCCAGAACCAACGACCAATTTTATCTAAGCGTTGCTCCGCTTGATTAAGCTGTACTTTGAGTAAGTTGTGGATGTCTTCATCAAAATTATCCAGCAATTGCTGCCGGGTTTCCTGCATTTGTTTATTGATGTCGACTTCCATTTCCTGTTGGAGCCGGGTGAAAGCCGTTTCTATTTGTTCGGTGGTGCGGCAGGTTTCATAAATGGCTTGAATGCGCTTTTCAAAATCAATCCCTGATTCTATAGAGCCTAATACATCATCTGACGCGCCAAAGACACCATCGAACAAGTGAAACTTGTCGGTTAATAGTTCCAGCACCCGCTGGTCGGCGTAATTACTTTGGTTCAGAAAGTTGATAACGACGACATCAAATTTTTGCCCGTAGCGATGACAGCGACCGATACGTTGCTCTACACGCTGAGGATTCCAAGGCAAATCGTAGTTAATCAGCAAGGAACAAAATTGTAGGTTGATTCCTTCGGCTCCAGCTTCTGTAGCAATCATAATTTCAGCATGATGCTGAAATTGGTCAATCAGTGCCGTTCGCCTGTCTATTTGCGGCGACCCCGCGATTTTGTCAGAGCCTTCATTCTCCTCTAACCATTGCTGATAAATACGGGTGGTTTCCGGGCTATTGTTGGTGCCGCTGAAAGTAACTAATTTATCTGGGTAGTCATTAGCAAGATAATTTTGCAAGTATTCTTGGGTGCGTCTGGACTCTGTAAAAATAACGGCTTTACGTGGCGCATTCATAGCGGCCATTTGTTCAAAACCTTGATTCAAGGCAATCAACAAGGCTTTGGCTTTGCTGTCATCACTGATTTTTTCAGCTTGTTCGATGAGACTGCTTAACTCGATGATTTCAAGTTGAAGCTGTTCTTTATCGATGACCTGCTCGGAATCTTCTACTGCCTCACTTTCCAACTCTTCAAGATAATCCGTTTCCAGGTCGTCACTTTCAATCAGTTCGGCAATGAAGTCAGTATCATCTACCTGATGATCACGAAGAGTTTCCAAGCGGCGCTTAATGGTAATTAGTGTGTTATGGACTGCATGGGTACTGGACGCCAACAGCTTGCGCAAAATGAGACCGGTGAGATGGCGCTGTCGCTTGGGCAAGGCATAGCTGTCTTCACGCTCAAGTAAAGCTGTAATACCGTTATAGAGCTGCATTTCTGCATGAGATGGAGTGAAGGGAACGGTAATGGTCTTGCGCTGTGTGTAGCGAATATATTCCAGAACTTGTTTACGCAAGGTTCGTTTAACAAATCCTTTCAAGCGTTCTTTTAATTGGCCTATGCCGTCGTTACCCGTGTAGTGTTGGCGAAACGATTTATCATCGCCAAAAAGTTGCTCATCAAGTAGCGTCGATAATCCGTACAATTCTAATAGTGAATTTTGTAAGGGAGTGGCTGTTAGAAGTAATTTTTGCCGACCATATAAAGCTCGTTTTAATGCTTGTCCCATTTTATTATTGGGTCGATAAGCATTGCGTAGCTTGTGTGCTTCATCCATGACCACCAGATGCCACGGCTCGACAACTAACGATTCTTCTAATCGCGCGGCAAAATGATAGGAAAGAATATTGATGCAGTGATTATTGAGAGGGTTAGCAACGCCTTGCTGCTTTAATTGCCGCCAGGTGTTAGCATCAAGAATCTGTGAAGGTAGATTGAATTTGTCCTGCAGCTCTTGTGCCCATTGTTTGCGCAAAGATGCAGGGCAAATAATCAACAATTGCCGCTTGCGCTCCGCCCAATATTGGCAAAGCACTAAACCTGCTTCAATAGTTTTCCCTAAGCCTACTTCATCAGCAAGGATAACACCTTTATTTAGTGGATTGTTTAAGGCAAACAGCGCAGCGTTGATTTGATGAGGATTGAGATCAACCGTTGCGTCGAATAAAGATTGGGATAGCCTATCTACACCGTCTGCTGCACATTGGCGAGTAAGTTCATAGGCATAGTACTTGGCATGGTAATCAGTGATCACTATCTTCTTCTATCCGTTGATTTGACTGTTGCTTAATCCATTGTTCGATGGTTTGTTTACGGAAGCAGAAAGGCCCGTATGCCTACCGTTTTTTCTTGGGATGCTGTAAGCGGCGTGGCACTTCGCGCGTAGCCTCCAAAATAAAGGTGAAGGCTCCCGGCGATAACGCCTTAATCAGCCGATAGGCGTCATTACTGATTTTGGTGAACATGGATACCTGGGTTAAATCCTTGCACACCAGAGTAAAATTATGTTTATCGTCCAACTGCCTGATCCGGCGGATTTTATCCAGCGCCTGCTTATCGCCTATATGGCAGGCAATCGCATAAGACGAGTCCGTCGGGTAAACGATAACGCCACCTTTACGGATGATGTCTACGGCACGATGTATCAAGCGCAGCTGCGGACTCTCCGGGTGTATTTCAAAAAATTGAGCCATTTATGTAAATACTGAGTTGTTGTATATCAAACAATTATACCGTACATCGACATGAGCTTGCAGTTGAAAACCATGCGGCTTTCAAACAGCGCCAAAAATCCCCTACTAAACCGGCACTATTCGAAAAACAAATCCAGCCGCTATTTTTTTACTGCGACCTGAGACAAATACCGCCGACAAGCGCATCAGGAACAGCGATATATTTTGCCCCCCGTCTTTCCATACCGGAACAATTTATCAGTGTTTAGGTATTTTGCGATATACCGATGCCCGGTCATTTGACTTAGTGTGTAGCCTTTACCGCCATGCATTCAACCAAGATTTACGAAACGGGAGTTAACGTCATGACACCAACAGAATTGACCCGGCAAGACTCCGGGTTCTACGATAACATTAGAAGCCAACGCTATAAAATGCCCAAACATTCAAATCAGGGAAAACGCTTACATTCCGCGGGACTTCGGGCTTTTTACAACTATAAACGACATATGGAAGCCGAACAAAGCCAAGATTGCATGCTCGAAGTCTTCCGCTGGGGTTTTTAAGGATTCAATCCAATCGCTAACCCAGCAGCACTGTCGCTTCCGGGTTTAACCTGGCGTCTAATCGTAAGCGCCCTTGACGAATCCCGCTATTCAGTAGTATTGGCAATGATTTTATGAATCCGCTTACTGCTAATTGCGATAATTATCAAAATAAAGGGAATGGAAATACCTTCAATAAGTTCCGGATTGACTTTCCAGCCAACCAAATGAAGCGCCTCGGCTATTTTGCCGATAAGACTGGCTGCATAATAGGTAATAGCCACCATCGAAATGCCTTCAACCATTTGTTGCATCCGCAACTGCATCTTTGCGCGCAACGCCATGGATGTCAGCAAGCCCTGATTTTGTTTCTCGATAATGATGTCGACACGGGTGCGCAGCAATTGACTCGCGTTACTGACCCGTTCGGAAAGCTGGGTGAAGCGTTGCGAAATCGATTCACAGGTGTTGATCGCCGGTTCCAGTCGTCGTTTGATAAATTCACCCAAGGTCTGAATGCCTTGAATCCGGACTTCGCGTAAATCGTTGACGCGTTGTTGCACCAATTGATAATAGGCGCTGGCGGCCGCAAAGCGGAAATGATTGCTGGATATGTAGTTTTCCACTTCAGCGGCCAGCGTAGTCAGCTCATCCAATAATTCGCCGTCATTATTATCGGGCAGCGTCATTGCGTTGGTGATGCTATACAACTGCCGGTCGGACTTGTTTAATGCAGGCCGCAGTTTGCGGGCAATGGGGAAAGCCAGCAACGCCATGACCCGGTACACTTCAATTTCAAACAGCCGTTGCAATAAGCGCCCTGCCTGCTCCGTTCTTAAATCATGGTTAATAATCAAAAAACGACTGAAGCCATCAACGTGAATGCGAAAATCCGTGAATACCGAGGCTGCGCCGCCGGTCACCTTAGAGCCGATAACCGGGTTGTCGGCAAAGTGGACCGACAGTGCCGCTAAATCGGTATTTTCTTCGTAATTAATATCGACAGCGAAAACGATGGTGGTATGAGCCGCGACAATAACTTGTCCGGTTAATTGCGACATCCAATCCACCGGCACTTTTTTTAGCGCCGAGTCCGCAAAAGGATCTTTAGGCGTGTCATGCACATAAAAACTGTAAGTACTAAACTCGCCGTGCTGCTCCCAACGTATTTGAAAGGAATTGAAGGTCGCGCTGAAGTGATCCACTTCTTTTTCAGGCGGGGCGACCCCGAATCTTTCGCAAAGCGCTGCCAAGTGCTTGCGCTCCTGCATTTTTTCATCACTGGACAGCAATAACGCAAGATGGCTCGCTCTAACCGGTAGACTGCCGATAGACGGGGCTCGGGCGTGGACTTCGTTATGCAGTACAAAACGTTGAGGGTGGTTTTCAGGAATGGGAAATAAAGTCGTCACGGTTTTTAGAGTTTTTAAGGTAACAATACATTGAGTCAATTTTACCTAAAAAACGCAGTTGAGCTTGGTTATTATCTCGACGAAGCACTACTTCTAATGATGGCAATACGCTGTTGACGCGCTTTGCGGAAAAGCCGGATCGCCAGTATCGCGCCACCCACCGCTCAAGATAGCGGTTTCTTTCGGAGCATTCTGCCGTTCGGCATTGAAACTTTTCTGTTCGCAATCCGGGCTTACGGAAAGCGCTAAAATAAGCCGTACAAGAAACTCAAAAACCTTCGCGCATAAAAAAACCGACTCAATGGTCGGCCTTTTCAAAGCTGTTCATGGTGCCCAGGGGCGGAATCGAACCGTCGACACGAGGATTTTCAGTCCTCTGCTCTACCGACTGAGCTACCTGGGCATTTTTGAAGTATTGCTGTTTTTTGCAGTGGTGCCCAGGGGCGGAATCGAACCGTCGACACGAGGATTTTCAGTCCTCTGCTCTACCGACTGAGCTACCTGGGCGGAACTACAAAAGAGCGCCATTAGACTCGATTATGAGCCGTCAGTCAATAAATAATGTTTTTTATTGAGGCGTATTTTCGTCGGCCGGGGTATTTTCGCTCCTAAATAGGTTACTAACAACCCCAAAGACTTTTTTCACGCCCGCCCATATGCGCGGCAGCAGCCAGATCATCAACACGATAAAACCCGCCAGCGCTATTAAAAACAGAACCGGATGATTGATGCATGCCCAGACGCCGGTTATCACGACCACATCTTCGCTGACCGAGGCAATCCAGTTACTAAACGGTTCCGGCGAGGCGTTGATTAACACCCGGCTTCCGGCTTTGGCCGCATGCGAGCCTGCCGCCAATCCGCCGCCCACGATGGCTGCGGCTAATTCAACAACAGGATTCACGTCGCCCACCGCTCCGGCCGCGAGCATGGCTCCCGCCGGAATACGGATAAAGGTGTGTATCGCATCCCAGCCGGTATCCACGCCCGGCATTTTGTCGGCAAAAAACTCTATGCAATACATGAGTCCTGCGGCTCCCATGACCATCGGATTGGCAACTATCTGTAAATCCGGCGGCAGATCGATATTGCCGGTATTGGCAAGGTAACCCAGCGTGAACAGCGTCGCATACAAATTAATGCCGCCAGCCCAGGCTAAGCCCATTGTTAAGGCCAAGGTTGTCGATATTTGATTCAGTGCATCCATTAGAGCCCCCCTTTTTCTGACTGTTTTACTGAGCGTAGCATATTTTTCTGAACCTCTGCTAAACCGTATCCGGCACACTAATGTGACTCTGCCCTCATTTTTTCGCACATTTAAATTCAGACCATGTAAAATTAAGCTTATGTATTTGGTAATTTTGGGATATTTAAAGTGAGTTTTAGAGGAACAACGATACTTTCCGTTCGCCGGGGCGACAAAGTGGTGATCGGCGGCGATGGCCAGGTTACATTAGGCAATACGGTCATGAAAGGCAATGCCCGTAAGGTGCGCCGTTTATATCACGATAAAGTCATCGCCGGTTTTGCCGGGGCAACGGCGGACGCGTTCACATTATTTGAACATTTTGAAGGCAAGCTGGAAAAGCACCGCGGCAATTTAACCCGCGCCGCCGTGGAAATGGCTAAAGACTGGCGCACCGACCGCGCCTTGCGCAAGCTGGAAGCGTTGCTGACTATTGCCGACGCCAGAACATCGCTGATTATTTCCGGCACCGGCGACGTGATCGAGCCTGAATTCGACTTGATGGCGATAGGCTCCGGCGGCGCTTTTGCCCAGGCTGCCGCGCGTGCCTTGCTTGAAAACACCAACCTTAGCGCCCGCGAAATTGTCGAACGGTCTTTAAATATAGCCGCTGATATTTGTATTTATACCAACCACAATTTGCGTATTGAAGAACTCGACGCCGAACCTAACGAGTAGACAAATGACCCAAATGACTCCCAAAGAAATCGTAACCGAGCTGGACAAGCATATTGTCGGCCAAGCCAATGCCAAGCGCGCTGTCGCCATTGCGCTACGTAACCGCTGGCGCCGCCAACAGGTCGACCCTGCGCTACGCGAAGAAATTACCCCTAAAAATATCTTAATGATTGGTCCTACCGGCGTCGGCAAAACTGAAATTGCCCGCCGCCTCGCACGCCTGGCCAATGCGCCGTTCATTAAGATTGAAGCCACCAAATTTACCGAAGTCGGCTATGTCGGCCGCGATGTCGATTCTATTGTCCGCGATTTAGTCGATACGGCGGTCAAAATGACCCGCACAATCGAAATGGACAAGGTTGAAAACAAGGCTTTCGATGCCGCCGAAGACAGGGTTCTGGATATTCTGCTGCCCAGAGCGAATGGCGGCATGCTGTCCGACACCGAAGAATCGACCCGTCAAAAAATGCGCAAGAAATTACGCGAGGGCGATCTGGACGACAAGGAAATTGAAATTGACGTACACCTTGCACCGGTAGGCGTTGAAATCATGGCGCCTCCCGGCATGGAAGAAATGACCAGCCAGTTGCAAGGCATGTTCCAGAACCTGGGTTCGGGCAAAACCCGCTCCCGCAAGATGAAAATCAAAAAAGCATTAAAGGTTTTACAGGATGAGGAAGCGTCCAAACTGGTTAATGAAGACGACATCCGCATACGCGCGGTAGAATCCGTGGAACAAAACGGCATCGTGTTTCTGGATGAAATCGACAAAATCTGCAAACGCTCCGAGCTGGGCGGCGGCGAAGTCTCCCGCGAAGGCGTGCAACGGGATTTGTTGCCGTTAGTTGAGGGTACTACCGTCAGCACCAAGTACGGTTCGATCAAAACCGACCATATTTTGTTTATCGCCTCGGGTGCGTTCCATTTGACCAAACCGTCTGATCTAATCCCGGAACTGCAAGGCCGATTTCCTATACGTGTTGAACTGGATCCGCTTTCAGCCGATGATTTTGTGCGCATCCTGACCGAGCCTCATGCCTCGCTAACCGAACAATATACTGCGCTGTTGAGCACCGAAGGCGTATCGTTATCGTTTTCATCCGACGGCATCAAGCGCATTGCCGAATTCGGCTGGCAGGTCAATGAAACCACCGAAAATATCGGCGCCAGAAGATTACACACTGTTCTGGAGCGATTATTGGAAGATCTTTCCTATAGCGCCCCCGATCTGATGGGGAGAAGCATCCTGATCGATGCCGCCTATGTTAATGACCACTTGGCCGAGTTTGTTGAAGACGAGGACTTGAGTCGTTATATCTTGTAATTAAGGCTTTTGATACAAAAATGGAATACGTACTCATCATTCACGAAGTCGAGGACTATGCAGCGTGGAAAAAAATATTCGATGCTGCGGCATCCATTAGAAAAAGCGCCGGCGAACTAAGTTTTCAGGTTTTAAAACTGGATAACAACGCTAATAAAATCGTCCACTTTTCCAAATGGTCATCAATCGCCAATGCCAAAGCATTCTTTGAATCGGCCGAGCTGGTTGAAATAAGAAAACAAGCGGGCGTTAAAGCGCCCGAATTTATTTACTTGGAACAGCTGGAAGAAGGTGTGTTGTAAATCGTACAGGATGTCTTATGGATGCCGAAAGATACGCACAACGTACCCTTATATCTACGAAACTAAGCCTTGAAATTTTATAAGCCATGCGCCTAACTGTAAAACCTGCCAACACCCACCCGACTGAAATCAAGCTACATCAAGTTTCCAACATTGTTGAAATCAGCTTTGATGACGGCAGCCTATTTAAATTGCCGGGCGAATATCTGCGCGTTTACACGCCTTCGGCGGAAGCTGTCGGCCACGGCCCCGGACAGGACGTTCTACAAGTCGGCAAGGAAGACGTCACCATTAAAGAAATCAAGCCGATAGGTCATTACGCAATAGCCCTGGTATTTAGCGACGGCCATGACAGCGGCATTTATACTTGGGATTTGTTATATAAACTGGGTGCCGAATATCAGACTTTATGGGCTAATTATCTCCATGCCCTGGAAGCTGCCGGATATCAACGTAAACAACCGCTACAAAACTAACTCCACCGTCACGCGCCGCCTGAGTCCTTCGACAGGGCGCAGGCCAGGCTTTCAGGATGTATTCCCGCGCCGGAGCGCGGGAACGCTATTTAATGACATACAGGTACAACTAATGACCACTAACACCACCCATTTCGGATTTAAACAAGTCGCCACAGAAGACAAGGTCAATCTGGTACGCGGCGTATTCGATTCCGTTGCCGGACAATACGACATCATGAACGACCTGATGTCGTTGGGCATCCACCGCATCTGGAAACGCGTTGCCGTGCAACTTAGCAATGTGCGCAAAGGCGAGCAAGTGCTTGATCTGGCCGGCGGCACCGGCGATTTGACCACACTGTTCGAAAAACGCGTCGGCTCCGAAGGCCAAGTCGTCCTGGCCGATATTAATTCGGAAATGCTGCGCACCGGACGCGACCGCCTGATCGACAGAGGTTTGGTCGGCAATATCCGCTATGCGCAAGTCAATGCCGAATGCCTGCCTTTTGAAGACAATACTTTCGATTGCGTATGCATCGCTTTCGGTTTGCGTAACGTCACCGACAAGGACGCCGCGTTGCGCTCCATGTACCGTGTACTCAAACCCGGCGGTCGCGTGATCGTGCTGGAATTTTCACATCCGGTCGATAAAATTACCGAAAAAGTCTACGATTTTTATTCCTTCAAACTGCTGCCAAAAATAGGCAAAGTGGTTGCCAAAGATGAAGACAGTTATCGCTATCTTGCCGAGTCTATCCGCATGCATCCCAAACAGGATGAGCTGAAAAAGATGATGGAAAACGCCGGTCTCGAGCGCTGCGAATACTTCAACATGACGCAAGGCATCGTCGCCGTTCATAGAGGTTATAAAATCTAGTATGGCTATCAAGCCCTTGCTGATTGGCGCACTGGAAACCGCGCTTAATCAATATCTTGCCTTGGATCAGGACAGCGGCTATTTTTTAACGCCGCTGGCCGGCAAAGTCATTGCCGTCACCGTTCAGCCGTTTGATGAAACCATATACCTGTGTCCGACGACCGATTCCATTCAGTGCCTGGATCAGTTTCCAGGCCAAGCCGACACCCGCCTGAGCGGTTCGATTTGGGCGCTGGGCTTGATGGGTCTCAGCTCAACGCCGATGCGTTCTGTTTTCTCGGGCGAGGTGACAATAGAAGGCGACATGCAAACCGGCCGCAAATTCCAGGAACTGTTCGCCAAACTGGACATCGATCTGGAAGAAAAGCTATCGCAGTTCACCGGCGACATCATCGCGCATAAAGTAGCTAATTTTTTCCGTGCCGGTCAAAGCTGGAGTAAAGAGTCTATTGAAACCTTCAGGCTGAATGCTAAAGAATTTTTAGAAGAAGAAACCCGTGACTTGCCGTCAGCGCCTGAAGCGGATATATATTATGCCCAGGTCGATGAGTTGCGCACCGATTTTGACCGATTGCAAAGTAGAGTTGAACGCCTGAAAAATCTTTTAGCTATAAAACCCAAAGCGCAAGACTAAAAAGCTTTCGTCTGTCGGCTTTGTTATACTGCAACTTCCCTAATAGCTTATTGGACACTGTTATGGCGACAATTACTTTCGATACACTGAAGTTTGTTGAAAAACTGAAAGCGGGCGGCATCCCGGACGATCAAGCCAAAGCCATATCGGAAGCATTTCGTGATGCTTCAGGGGAAGCCGACTTGGTTTCAAAAAAAGATTTGCAAATTGAACTTGCCCCTATCCGAGCGGACATTAATCTCATTAAATGGATGCTGGGTATCTTATTAGGTGGGGTACTAACATTAATTCTTAAAGCATTTTTTCCACTATAGCCCAGTCGCTCCCAAGCTTGAACATCACTGCCATTAAATTAAGCCTTGTAGGAGCGGGCCGTGCCCGCGATATTTGCACAGCGATGCAGACTTGCCGCGCCCTCATCGCGGGCACGGCCCGCTCCTACAGAGTGTCGATGCGCTTAACTTAATGGCAGTGAGCCGGAACATAGGAACAACACAATAAATTTTAATTTTTACCACAAAGACATAAAGGTTTACTTTGTTTTTCTTCCTGAACTTCGTGTCTTCGTGGTGAGTCTGGTTGATGAACTCAAAACGCTGTGCCCACCCATCAAACAAAGGTAACTCGTGATCCGCCCTAAATTATTATTGCGCCTAATCCATATCAACTGGGTTCTGGTCTTTCACGGCCTGGACGAAATCGTTTTAAAAACCCATTTATTCCGACCTGTCCGTTACTTGGCGGTTTTCTCCCCCAACTACTGGCTTAGAAATTCATCAGACTCCCGCGGCGCAAGAATCCGGCGCGCACTGGAAGACTTAGGGCCTATTTACGTCAAATTCGGCCAGGCCTTGTCGACCCGAAGAGACTTGCTGCCCGATGACATCGCCGATGAACTGGTCAAACTGCAAGACCGAGTCCCGCCTTTTTCCAACGAACTTGCGCGCAGCATTATCGAATCAGAACTGGGCATGTCGATCAGCGACGCGTTTGCCGAGTTTGACGCCGAACCGCTGGCCTCGGCGTCAGTCGCCCAAGTCCATACCGCCGTCCTGCACAGCGGCGAAAACGTTGTCGTTAAGGTGTTGCGTCCCGACATAGAAAGCCGCATCCGCTCGGACATAGGCCTGCTCTATGAACTGGCCCGTTTTGCCGAGCGCTTTTGGTCTGACGCAAGAAGACTGCGCCCTGTCGATGTCGTTGCCGAATTTGAAAGAACCACGCTGGATGAACTCGACTTGGTCAGAGAAGCCGCCAATGCCGCCAAATTGCGCCGCAATTTCGAAAACTCCGACATCATCTACATACCGGAAATTCACTGGCCGTTAACGCGCCGCAAAGTGCTGGTCATGGAAAGAATTCACGGCATCCCGGTCGGTAACATCGACCAGCTTCGAGAAGGCGGCGCCGATTTTAAATTACTCGCCGAACGCGGCGTTGAAATCTTTTTCACTCAGGTATTCAGGGATAATTTTTTCCATGCCGACATGCATCCCGGCAATATTTTCGTCGATCTGCCGGCCAAATATATCGCCGTTGATTTCGGCATTGTCGGTACGTTGTCATTATCCGACCAGCATTACCTGGCCGAAAACTTCCTGGCTTTTTTCAATCGCGACTACCGCAAAGTGGCCGAAATGCATGTCGAATCGGGCTGGGTTGCCGAATCGACCCGCATAGAAGAGTTTGAATCCGCGATCCGCAGCGTTTGCGAACCGATCTTTGAAAAACCGCTTAAAGACATTTCATTCGGCCAATTGCTGCTGCGCTTATTCCAGACTGCGCGCCGTTTCGATATGCACGTTCAGCCGCAACTGGTCTTGCTGCAAAAAACCCTGCTCAATATCGAGGGCCTAGGCCGCCAGCTTTATCCTGACTTGGACTTGTGGCAAACCGCCAAGCCTTTTCTTGAGAAATGGTTTCATCAGCGCGTCGGCCCTAAAGCCAAAATCGACAAACTGATCAAACAGTTTCCCGACTTTGCCGAGCAATTCCCCGAGATTCCGTCGTTGATTTATAAAGCGCTGGACAATGCCGCCCACGCCAAGCAGCATGCAGAAATGCAAAACCGGGAATTAATGCTGCTGCGTCAACAAATGGATAACAATCACCGCAGAACGGTATGGGCTATGTTGGTCAGTGCGGTGGTCATCAGTGCAGCGGTGTTGTTTCAATAAAGACAGCAAAATAGAACACGTATAGCCTAAAAGAAATGCTTTATGGTCAACTCGAATCGTAACAATAAAACAAATACGCTTGCTTTATTCTTTGTTTTGTACAAAACTTACAAAATACGATTTTATTATTTATATTTATACCATTATGCTATTGCAATTTAGTGTTAACAATTTCCGCTCCATTAAAGATACCGTCACTTTTAGCATGAACACCACTTCAAACGAAGCGAGCAATCATAGCTTTCAAGCAAGAGATTACCACCTGCTAAATAGCGCGGTGATATACGGAGCAAATGCCAGCGGCAAAAGCAATGTCTTAAAAGCCATGAGCTTCATGCGAAATTTGGTTTTAAACAAACCTAAAATTACCCAATCAACTGACGATTTACCGCATCATCCTTTTCGTTTAAATACCGAAACGGAGCAGGCTTCCAGTTATTTTGAAATCGTGTTTTTCTTAGAGGATGTTAAATATCGCTACGGCTTTGAAGCCGACAGTACAACTGTCTACGCTGAATGGCTTTATAGCGATGAAAAGAACAAGGAATCTCGATTATTTGAGCGCGATAACGAGCAGAATATTCATTACGTTAATAAGCAAAAATTTAAAGAAGGCGTTGGACTAAAAGTCCTCGACAATCATTTGTTTATTTGGAAGTGCGACCAGAATAACGGCGATATTTCAAAAAAAATCCTGCAATGGTTTAATAATTTTAATTTAATTAATGGATTGGAAAACGAAGGCTATTTACATATTGCTTTAAAGCAAATGGAAAATACCGATGCTAAGTCTGAGTTGCTTAAATTGGTTAAAATTGCCGATTTGGGAATCGACGAAATAGAAATTGAAGAAAATGATGTCCCTCAAGATATTATTAAAAACCTGCCTATTCCTGAAGAATTAAAGCAAAAAATGCTCGACGATGGCGGTGTAACTACAGTTGAATTACAAACCCGTCATAAAAAGTTTAGCTCTAAAAATCAACCAATAGGCACAGTTTTATTTAAGTTAAGTGAGGATGAATCACAAGGCACACAAAAATTCTTCGCACTTTCCGCCCCAATTTTGGATACGTTAGATAAGGGAAAAGTGTTATTAATTGATGAACTTGATGCAAGTCTGCATCCGATGCTAACTGAATGCTTTATCAAGCTCTTTAATAATAAAGAACTGAATAAACAAAATGCCCAACTGGTTTTCGTCACTCACGATATTCACTTGTTATCAGTTCCAGAACTTTTTGAACGCGATCAAATTTGGTTTACTGAAAAAGACCAATACGGTAGCTCTAAGCTTTATTCGTTACTTGAGTTTAGGAAAAACAATAAAGGTAAAGATGTCAGGACAACAGATAATTTGGAAAAACATTATCTACAAGGGCGATACGGTGCCGTGCCTTATATTGGTGAGCTGTAATGTCCAGAAGACAAGGGGCGGAAGGTTTTGAAAGTAGCAAAAAAGCAAGAAAACAGGCAAAAATAGCCCAAAGAATACAAAACACCCAAAATGAGCGCGAAACGCTCATTATCGCATGCGAAGATAGCGTATCTGCGCCCCTATATTTCAACGCTATTTTTGACGACCTCAAAAAAAATCATGCCATTGCGGCATCATCGTTGGTTATTGCTAAACATAAACACACTGATCCTGATGGAGTTTTAGATGACTTGCTTGATCATCCCAACTACCAAGACTTTGATCACCAATGGATAGTAATTGACCGTGACGTGGAAAGAACCAATGGCGGCGGACATACTTTGGATAACTTTAACCAAGCTATAGCAAGAGCTAGGGGTAAAAATATTAAAGTTGCTTATTCCAACCCTTGCTTTGAAATCTGGTATTTATTGCATTTCAACTACAGAAATACGGCCATTGATAGGGATGAGCTTGTAAAACAGTTAGAACATAAGTATCAATACAAAAAGAATGAGTTATTTATCCTAAATCAAGATCACCAGAAGACTGCAATCAAAAATGCCACTCGTCTAATTCAATCATGGATTGATACTCATGACACCACAAAACCGGCAACGGATAATCCGAGCACAACTGTGCATGATTTAGTTACGCTATTGAATGGATTTAAAAAAGATCCAGCGCAACAACCCGAATAAATTTGTTTAAGCGGCAATAAGAACAGGCGTTTCCTGCACACCCCGCTATCTTTTCGTAATTTTTCTACAGCAGGTATAAAAATGGTAACACTAGAAACCCCAATCTGCGATTTCGGCAAAAAAGCCATCGATTTTGAATTGCCCGGCGTTGACGGGCGCACATGGTCTCTGCAACAGTGCATGGGCAAAAACGGTCTGCTGGTGATGTTTATCTGCAATCATTGTCCCTATGTCAAAGCCGTGCAGGATCGAATTGTCTGGGATGCGCGGGAACTTAAAGCGCTGGGGGTTGAAACAGTTGCAATCATGCCCAATGATACCGTTGAATACCCTGCCGATTCCTTCGACAACATGAAACGGCTGTCCGAGCAATTAGGTTTCAGTTTCCCTTATTTGCTGGACGAAACCCAGCAGGTGGCCAAGGCTTACGGCGCCATCTGTACGCCGGACTTTTTTGGCTATAATGCCGATTATGAACTGCAATACCGCGGACGTCTGGATGCCAGCCGCAAGGAAAGCGCGCCGGAAGGCACCCAGCGGGAATTATTCGAAGCGATGAAGCTGATTGCCGAAACCGGCCACGGCCCCAAAGAGCAAATTAACAGCATCGGTTGCTCGATCAAATGGAAGCAGGATTAACTAAATTTAAAAAAGACCTGATTAGCTAGATACTTCAGACAGCGCTAAAAACTTCGTCATTCCGGCAGGGATGCCGGAATCCAGAGCCATGGATGGCAACTTACCCAGTACGTTGCGTTCGATTTAAGCATATGCCAAGTCATGCATTCACATCCATGTGACTGGATACTGGCATAACCCACAGGGATGTGGGGAATGCAGATATTGCAGGAGCAAATATCTGTCCCTGCCAGTATGACGGTGCTGGCTGACGCATCTTGCTAATCAGAAAAAACCAACCCACAACAATGAGAGCGTAATATGTCAATTAAGAGAATGGTAGATCTGGACTTGTCGGGCAAGCGGGTATTAATCCGTCAGGATCTGAACGTACCGGTTAAAAACGGCAAAGTAACCAGCGACATTCGTATCCAGGCCAGCGTACCGACCATTGAAAAAGCCTTGGCTGCGGGCGCTGCGGTCATGGTAATGTCGCATCTGGGTCGCCCGGATGAAGGCCAATACGACGAAGAGTCTTCGTTAAAACCGGTCGCCGAACGCTTGTCCGAATTGCTCGGCAAACCGGTCAGACTGGAAAAGGACTGGATCGACGGCATCGCCATCCAGCCCGGCGAAGTGGTACTGTGCGAAAACGTGCGCTTTAATGCCGGCGAAGGCAAAAACGACGATACGCTGGGCAAAAAAATGGCGGCTCTGTGCGATGTGTTTGTGATGGATGCTTTCGGCACCGCACACAGAGCGCAGGCCTCAACCCACAGCGTAGCCAAATTCGCAGCGATTGCTTGCGCGGGTCCGTTGTTAGCCAGCGAACTGGATGCACTGGGCAAAGCCCTGGAAACACCGGCCAAACCGCTGGTTGCGATTGTCGGCGGCTCCAAAGTATCGACCAAATTAACGGTATTAAAATCGCTGTCGGAAAAAGTCGACCAATTGATCGTCGGCGGCGGTATTGCCAACACCTTTATTGCCGCAGCCGGTTTCCCGGTCGGCAAATCGCTGTATGAAGCCGATCTGATCGATGAAGCCAAACGGCTGATGGCGGAAGCCAAAAGCAACGGTTCCGATATTCCCGTTCCTGTCGACGTGGTTTGCGCCAAGGAATTTTCGGAAACCGCCGTCGCCACCGTTAAAAAAGTCGCCGATGTCGAAGCCGATGACATGATTATGGATATAGGGCCGGAAACCGCCAAACAGTATGCCGAGATATTAAAAACCGCCGGCACCATCGTCTGGAACGGCCCGGTCGGCGTATTTGAATTCGACCAGTTCGGCGACGGCACCAAGGCCCTTGCGACTGCTATTGCCGAAAGCAAGGCTTTTTCGATTGCAGGCGGCGGCGATACCTTGGCCGCTATCGACAAATACGGCATTAACGATGACGTGTCTTACACATCGACCGGAGGCGGCGCCTTCCTTGAATTTCTTGAAGGCAAAGAACTTCCGGCTGTTTCTGTGTTAAAATCAAAACAATAGGCAACAGGCTCGGGGCAAAAGGCGAAAAAACCTTTTGCCCCGAGCTTCGCCTTTAACCCCCTACATCAGGATTAAAAATGGCCAGAGTCACTATCGAAGATTGTTTAGAACATGTTGAGAACCGCTTCAAACTGGTTTTATTAGCCAGCACCAGAGCGCGCCAACTGAGCCACGGCGCGACTGAATTTGTGCCGCGCGGTAAAGACAAAGATACCGTTGTCGCGTTACGCGAAATTGCCGCGGGTCATGTTACGCCTGAAAACATCGCTACCCTGCATCGTGTCGGCGAAGCGCACGATCACCAACATAACCCAATGTTCTAATTCATAGAGCCTATGCTGGAAATAGCGGACACAATCGAGCTGGAACGCCCTCAGGACAAACTGATCCGGCGTTTATGCGCGACCTTGTCCGGCTATCTGGATCAAAGCCAAATCGACCAATGCGTCCGCGCTTATGAAGTCGGCGCGGATGCTCATGAAGGTCAATTTCGTAAAAGCGGCGAAGCCTATATATGCCATCCGGTCTCTGTCGCGATCAGCCTTGCTGAAATGCGCATGGACGCTAACGGCATCATGGCCGCCATTCTGCATGACGTTATCGAAGATACCCCGGTCAGTAAAAAACAACTGGCTGAGCAGTTCGGCACGGAAGTCGCGGAACTGGTTGACGGGGTTACCAAATTAAGCAAAATCGACAGTAAATCACATGCCGAAACGCAAGCGGAAAATGTCCGCAAAATGTTTCTGGCCATGGCCAAGGATTTGCGCGTCATCATCGTCAAACTGGCGGACCGTCTGCACAACATGCAGACTCTCGGCGTCATGCCGGCGGCAAAAAAACGCCGCATCGCCCGCGAAACCCTGGATATTTACGCACCGATCGCCAATCGCCTGGGCATGAATAATATCCGGCAAAAACTCGAAGCGCTGAGTTTCGAGGCGATGTACCCAATGCGGCACGCGGTTTTGAATAATGCGGTAAAAAAAGCGCGAGGCAACCGCCGCAAAATTGTCGACATTATAGAAAGCACCATAAAAAACCGTTTGGAACAAGCCGGTCTAAACTGCGACGTGGCCGGGCGGGAGAAAAATCTTTACAGCATCTATAAAAAAATGCTCAACAAAAAAATCCCCTTGGCCGACATTTTCGATGTCTATGCGTTCAGGATTTTTTGCGACGATGTCGATACCTGTTACCGCGTTTTGGGCATTATGCATAATCTGTACAAGCCGATTCCCGGACGCTTCAAAGATTACATCGCGCTGCCCAAAGCCAACGGCTATCAATCCCTGCACTCCATATTGATGGGGCCCTACGGCGTGCCCATTGAGGTTCAAATTCGGACTCATGAAATGCACCGCATGTCGGAATCGGGCATCGCCGCGCACTGGCTGTATAAATCCGATGACGATAATAAAATCGAAAAATTCCAGGCTCGCGCCAACGAGTGGCTGAGGGATTTGCTGGAAATCCAAAAATCCGCGGGCGATTCGCTGGAATTTATCGATAACCTGAAAGTGGACCTGTTCCCGCAGGAAGTCTTCGTCTTCACCCCGCAGGGCGCCATTATTAAACTGCCGCGCGGCGCGACCATTATCGATTTTGCCTACGCGGTACATACCGATCTGGGCAACGCCTGCGTTTCAGCCAGAATCGACAAACAGCTGGTGCCGCTGCAAACCAAACTGGAAAACGGGGTCACCGTCGAAGTCATTACCGCGTCATGGGCCAGACCCAACCCGCTTTGGCTCAATTATGTGATCACCGCCAAAGCCCGCTCCGGCATTCGCAACTACCTGAAACACTTTAAGCAGCAGGAAGCGATTAACCTGGGTCGGCGTTTACTGGAAAAAGAACTGCTGTCCATGCACCTGCATCTGGAAAACATCGACAAAGCCAAAATACAGGCCTTGCTCCAAGTCATGTCCAACCAATCGCTGGATGAATTGCTTGAAGACATCGGACTGGGCAACAAGATGCCGTTTCTGGTCGCCAAGCGCATCGCTCAGGATGATATTAACGCCACCATCAAACTGGATGACGGCGACCAGGGCCAAAAAAAACCGCTGGTCATAAAAGGCACCGAGGGCATGGTCATCACCCTGGCAAAATGTTGCAGGCCGATTCCGGGCGACTCGATCATCGGCTATTTCAACCCCGGCAAGGGCATCGTCGTGCATCATCACGAATGCCGCAACAGCAGCGTGGTCAGGAAAAAACAAACCAACTGGCTGGATGTTGAATGGAGTCAGGATGCCGCCGGCGATTTTCCGGTTGAAATCCGCATAGAAATACTCAATCAACGCGGCTCGCTGGCGACCATCGCCTCGACCATTTCCGAACTGAACTCCAACATTGAAAATGTCAACGTCGTCGATCAGGATGACCGCATTAGCGTCGATTTAATCACCTTAACCGTCAAAGACCGGGTGCATTTAGCCAAAATCATGCGTCGCCTGAAAGAGTTATCGATAGTGTTAAAAATTACTCGCGTTAAAGCCTAAAGGATAAAAAAATGGCCAAACAAATTATCCAGTCCGATAAAGCGCCGCAAGCTATCGGCACCTACTCGCAAGCGGTCAGAGTCGACCGCACGGTCTATCTTTCCGGACAAATCCCGCTGGTGCCGGAAACCATGACCATCATCGAAGGCGATATAAGCGCGCAAATCACCCAGGTGTTCGACAACCTGCAAGCGGTTGCAGAAGCTGCGGGCGGCGATTTTTCGGACATCGTCAAGTTGAATGTTTTTTTGACCGATTTGGCGCACTTCCCGATAGTCAACGAAATCATGGGGCGTTATTTTCAGCCGCCCTACCCCGCACGCGCCGCTATCGGCGTTGCCGCTTTGCCGAAAGGCGCCGATGTGGAAATGGATGCGATTATGGTTTTAAAACCGCAGGAATATCCAGCTTGTTGAATGGCACACGGATGACTTGGATTAGACGGATTTAAACGGATAAATCTTGAGAACCGATGCTACACACTGTTCACGAAAAACACGAAAGCCACGAAAAAATTGATGTGGAAATGTCAACACGTTGGTGCGTTCGTTCTGGTTCTCAAGCTCCAGCTGGGGAACCCAGGAGGCGAGGCTCTCGTCTTTACACACATAACGAAGTAGGCCGGAATAAGCCTGTCCGCGCATTAAGCGCAGGACAGGCGTTTCCGGCATCCCGATGCTCAGAAGTGCCGGAAACCCCCGCCCTCGCTGCCGCCTGGCGGTCTTATTCCGGCCTACATCCTAACGCACCTCGTTAATGAAGACCCCGAACACCCTGAATCAACCGGTCGGTGTATTGACAGGGATAGGCGCTCAAACCGCAAACCGCTTGCAGAAACTCGGCCTTTGCACGCTTCAGGACTTGATTTTTCACCTGCCTCTACGTTACGAAGACCGCACCCGCGTTTATCCGATCGGTTCGTTAAAGCCGGGCATGTCGGTGCTGATCAGCGGCACGGTCGAATTTCTCGACGTTTTACCCCGAGGCCGGAAAAGCTTGGTCTGCCGAATCAGCGACGGCACCGGCTTTATCAACCTGAGGTTCTTCCACTTTTCCGCCAGCCAGCACAACGCGCTGAAACCCGGCACTTTGATCAGCTGTTTTGCCGAAGTGCGCTACGGTTTTGCCGGACTGGAAATGGTTCATCCCGAATACAAGGTCATCGCCAACCCTGACGCCTGCATCACCGAATCGCGCTTGACCCCGGTTTATCCGCTGACCGAAGGCCTCGGCCAGAATGTCATACGCAAGGCAGTCAAACAAGCCTTAAACCTTTGCAGCCACGAACCCGAGCTGCTGACCGACTGGATACCCGAGTCGATCTTAAAGCAATACCGTTACCCCAGCCTCGCCGATGCCATCCAAACCCTCCATGCGCCGGACGAATCGGTATCGATTGAAGCCTTGCAAAACGGCAGCGTACCCGCGCTAAAACGGCTGGCCTTTGAAGAACTGCTGACGCATTTTTTAATCCTGAGAACAACCCGCAATAAGACCAAAGCCTGGCAAGCGCCGTCTTTCTCTGTCGGTACTGAGGGAAAAACAGCCGCCGATCATTTTCTCCGTTCCCTGCCGTTTAAACTGACCGGCGCGCAGCAACGGGTCATCGCGGAAATCGAAGCCGATTGCCGTTTGCAGCATCCGATGATGCGCCTGGTACAGGGCGATGTCGGCTCAGGCAAAACCATCGTTTCCGCCTACGCGGCGTTATTGGCGTTAACCGCAGGTTATCAGGTTACGGTGATGGCCCCGACCGAGTTACTGGCGGAACAGCATATGCGTAACTTCAGCATCTGGTTTGAAGGCTTCCAAACTCAAGTAGTATTCTTAACCGGACAACTCAAAGGCAACGCCAGAAAAACCGTTTTACAAGCGCTGGAGGACGGCACTGCCGGGATTATCATCGGCACTCATGCCTTGTTTCAGGACAGCGTACGCTTTCATCGCCTCGGCCTGATTATTATCGATGAACAGCACCGCTTCGGCGTACACCAGCGGCTGGCGCTCAGGGAAAAGGGCCAACAGGGCGGCATCAGGCCGCACCAGTTAGTGATGACCGCCACGCCGATTCCCCGCACCCTGGCCATGCTGCAATATTCCGACCTGGACATATCCGTTATCGACGAACTGCCGCCCGGCAGAAAACCGATCGTCACCAGCGTGATTCCCGCCGAACGCCGCGCCGACGTGATCGACCGGATTAACGGCTGGGTCGGCAAAAACAAACAAGTCTACTGGGTCTGCACGCTGATTGAAGAATCGGAGGTTTTACAGTGCGAGGCAGCGGAAAAAACCGCGGAAACGCTGACCGAAGCCTTGCCGAATGTACGCGTTGCCTTGATTCACGGACGCATGAAATCGGCCGAAAAAGACGCGGTCATGCAGGCCTTTAAAAATCACCAAATTGATTTACTGGTCGCCACCACCGTTATCGAAGTCGGCGTCGACGTGCCCAATGCCGGATTGATGATTATCGAAAACCCGGAACGCTTAGGGCTTTCCCAACTGCATCAATTGCGCGGCCGGGTCGGTCGCGGCAATGACGACAGTTATTGCCTGCTGATGTATCAAGCGCCGTTGTCCGATACCGCCCGTCATCGCCTGGGAGTGTTACGGGACAGCAACGACGGCTTTGTCATTGCCGAAAAAGATCTTGAGTTGCGCGGCCCCGGCGAAGTCATGGGCACCCGGCAGACCGGGCAAATGCATTTTAAGATTGCCGATTTGGCCAGGGATGCCGAGTTATTGGATACCGTTCAACAGATCGGCGACAGTTTTTTAACCCAATCGCCCCAAGCCATACAGCCCTTATGCGATCGCTGGCTGGGCGCATCCACCGAATATTCCGAGGTTTAATTTACGTTGTCTACCAAGAGCTTTTTATTTAACCGGGAACCCTTATGGCTGGAAAATCGCTCAGGCACCCGCCACACCCTGCCTGAAAACGTCCAGTCCTGGACCTATGAACCGGGCTCGCTGACCCAGCGTCTGCGCGATTATTACGGCGCTGCGATTGGCGTTAAGATCCTGCTGCAACAATGGAATACGCCGTTTTTAACTGAGCGCAGACTGCTTAAATTACACGAAAACAAATACAGCCTGATCCGTGAAGTGTTGCTCCACGCCGACGGCAAGCCGCTGATTTTAGCCCGAACCATCATTCCGGCAAAAACCATTAAAGTGGCTAAAAGCAACCTGGCTCATCTGGGCAGTCGCCCGTTGGGGGAAGTGATTTTTTCCTATCCGAAACTCGAACGCATCGAAATGGATGTGACCTTGGTTGACGCGCCGACCTGGACGCCGCCTGCGATAGCGGAAGGCCATATCCTCCAGCCGATATGGGGTAGAAGAACCGTCTACGCGATAGCACAGCGGCAAATGCTGGTTAGCGAGTTTTTTTTACCGGGGGTTTTGGAGGTTTTTTAGGTTGAATACCTCATCCCCATCAACTTAACACATAAAACCACGAAAACAGTGTATCGTTTAGGAATAATGCGCTTTGAATAAACTATCAGATTAAGCAGAAAAATAGGAAATCTATAATGCTATTGCACAAATTAATCTTAACCAATTTACTGTCGTTCGAGAAAACAATACTCGAACTAAAACCGCTCAATATCTTAATTGGACATAATGGCAGCGGCAAATCCAATTTAATTGAAGCCATTAGCCTGATTCAATCAGCCCCCAGCGGCATTGCCGGACCAATTCGTGAAAGTGGCGGCATTCGCGATTGGATATGGCAAGGGGCGGCACCCGATAGCAATGCGGGGTTCGAAGCATTCGTTACTTCTTTTGACTCTAGTAAGCCAAATATCCGTTACAGCGTCGAATTTTCAGCAGTTAATCAGCGTTTTGAGATTAGGGATGAGTGTATCGAAAATGAAAAACCTATTGGTAAATCCAAGGACACGTACCGGTTCTTCTACTTCCGCAATGGCATTCCGTATATTAATTTCAGTGAAGACAAAATAAACGGTAAAGGAAAAGAACGGCAATTACGCCGGGAAGATATTGATCCTGAAAAGTCAATATTGGCGCAACGGCGAGACCCTGACCACTATCCTGAATTGACTTATCTCGCAGACAACTTTGCCAAGATTCGTATTTATCGTGATTGGTCATTTGGGCGTTACACCGCTCCACGACTTTCTCAGAAAACGGATTTGCCGAATGATTTTTTGCTCGAAAATTGCCAGAATCTTGGCTTGATTTTACATAAGTTGAGTAACATACCAGAAGCCAAAGATGCAGTTTTGGACGCTCTGAATGCGCTTTACCCGGCCATTACAGGTTTCGGCGTGAACATAAATAGTGGGGGCGTCCAGGTGTTCCTAAATGAAGGCCGTTTTTCCATGCCCGCTACGCGGCTATCGGATGGCACGTTGCGCTATCTGTGCCTGCTCGCCATTCTTTGCCATCCCAAACCGCCACCTTTGATTTGCATCGAGGAACCGGAATTGGGACTTCATCCTGATGCTCTGGGCAAGCTTGCAGACTTGATGAAATTGGCTGCGAAACGAACACAACTAATTGTAACTACCCACTCTGATTTATTAGTGGATGCTTTTACCGACACACCGGATGTTGTTGTTACGTTCGAAAAAGAGGGGGAATCATCGAGCGTTAAGCGTCTGGATGAGACGGAATTAGAAGAATGGCTAGACAAATACACACTGGGAGCGATGCGCCAAAGCGGGCATATCGGTGGGAATCGATGGTAAAAAGAGATTTCAAAGTTTTTGTCGAAGGAGGCGCGAAAGGGCCTTTAAATATACGTTGTCGGGCAGGGTTCAGTAGTTTTTTTGAAAAATCCGGTCTGAAAGGCAAAATGCCGAAAGTTGTCGCTTGCGGTAGCCGGAAACATGCTTATGATGACTTTTGTGTGGCGCTTGCCCAATCCAAACCAGGGGATGTTATCGTACTATTGGTGGATAGCGAAGCGCCGGTTAATTGCGGGGAAGATCAGGTCTGGGAGCATGTCCTTTGTCGGGAAGGCGACAAATGGCCTAAACCTAATGCCGCCAAAGCAGAACATTTACATTTTATGGTGGAGTGCATGGAAGCTTGGTTCATGGCAGACAAGACCTGTTTGGAAACTTATTTTGGGCAAGGGTTCGAAGCCAACCAGTTACCGTCTCGGAGCGACATTGAGCAGATTGCCAAAGCTGATCTTTACGATGGCCTTAAAAAGGCCACCAAACATTGTAAAACCAAGGCCAGTTATGGCAAGGGCATCCATTCTTTCGACATACTTGGAAAAATCGATCCCACCAAGGTTATTGCGGCTTCGCCTTTTGCCAAGCGCTTGATAGCTATGCTTGCTAATGTCTAGGAGGCTGTCCAGAAATTAAGCCGCATTGGCAATAACAACAGCCCGTTTCGGAGCCGGCAAGCCTTCGCACGTCAGTTGCGGATTTTCCGCATCCAGAAAATCTTTCAGTGAATGAAAAGTCATCCATTCCGTAGTCCGCTGCTCTTCGATGCTGGTTACGGTCACATCGACCACACGGATATTTTTAAAGCCGCAACGCTTTAGCCAGCCGACCAGCGTGTCGCAGCTGGGCAGGAACCAGACGTTGCGCATTCTGGCGTAACGGTCTTCCGGCAGTAATACGTGACCCGGACCGCCGTCGATAATCAGGGTTTCCAATACCAGCTCGCCGCCGGGTCGCAGGCAATCCCTTAATTCCATCAGATGGTCGATCGGCGATCGGCGATGGTAGAGCACGCCCATCGAAAATACCGTGTCGAATGCCTTGAGGCCGTATGGGATGTCTTCTATGCCCATCGGCAAGACGTAAACCGGCGTTTCGCCGTACAGTTTTCTAACCAGCTGAAACTGCATCACATTGAGCATCATCGGGTCGACGCCGACCACTGTTTTTGCACCGGCGCCGAGCATTCGCCAGCAGTGGTAGCCGTTGCCGCAGCCGACATCCAATACCAGACGATGCTCCAGCGGCGCGATATGCTTTATCACTCTGTTCCACTTCCAGTCCGAGCGCCATTCGGTGTCGATGTGGATGCCGAACAAGTTGTACGGGCCTTTGCGCCAGGGGTGCAGGACTTTTAACCGGCTTTCAAGATGCATTTTTGCAAGTTCGGTCAAATCATCCGAATCGCCTATCTGCACCGCATCGGCATCCAGCACGCGTTGTGCGGCAGGCAATTCCGCCACGCTATCGATCAATGCCTGCCATTCAGCTAAATTGCCATGTTTGGTTGGGTCAAAACCCCGTTCAAGCTGCTGCGGCAATATCTCTGTCCACGCTTCGGCCTTGGCGTCAACCAGCGCATTGTATAAAGGTTGATAGTCAATCATTTCAACGCAATGATCGAGGCGAAGTTGAAGTATTGAAACCAGACTTCGGCGCTGCTGAAACCGGCTTGCAGCAAGCGGCTCTGATGCCGGGCAAAGGTTTCAGGAATCAGCACATTTTCCAGCGCCGTGCGTTTTTGGCTGATTTCAAGATCGCTGTAGCCTTGCGCTTTTTTAAAGGCGTGATGCATTTGGGTCTGCAATTCCTGCTGACGTTCATCGTCGAATTTGAGTTTTTCCGACAGAATTAAAATGCCGCCGGGCAAGAGTCCTTGGTAGATTTTTTGCAAAAGACCGATCCGGTCTTCAAGCGGGATAAACTGCAAAGTAAAGTTTAGGACCACCACTGAAGCGTTTTCAATGGCAATATCACGGATGTCTTTGCACTGCACGTCGACGGCAACCGGCGCCTGGTCGTTTTTTAATACTTGCTGAAAGCGCGTCACCATCGCTTCGGAATTATCAACGGCAACGATGCGGCAATTTTCAGTTTCAATCTGGTGGCGCATCGATAAGCTCGCCGCGCCCAGAGAGCAGCCCAGATCGTAACAGACGCTATGCTCACGGGCAAAACGCCCGGCCAAAAGCCCTATCGCGGAAATAATCGCGCTATAACCGGGAACGGATCGTTGAATCATGTCCGGGAACACGCCGGCTACTGTTTCGTCAAATTTAAAAGCGCCGACTTCGCCGATGGGGCTGGCATAAATGGAGTCTTTCGGGAAAGTCATGGATTAAGAAACAAAAATGGCGCGGGGGAAAGGCTAGGGACTGGGCAAGGGCGACAGATCGCCCTTGCGGGGGTAATGTGTTTACTCAATGAATCAGGAATTCGCAGCCGGTTTTGCCGCCAATGCTTCGGCATTCCGTTTAACCAATCCTTCAATAACTGCATTTAAGGAACCTTTGGTTTGAACTTCATTGCTAAAGGTGCTTCGATAGTTGGTCACCAGACTTACGCCTTCAATCATAATATCGTAAGCCTTCCATTCGCCGTTGCTCAACAACATCCGGTAATTAACGCCGATAGGCTGTATACCGGGCTGTAACACCTCGGTTTTTACAATCACTTTTTTCTCATCGCTGCCCATGTCAAGCGGCAAAAAACGGACCGACCAGTCGTTAAACTCTACAAATGCGCGAGAATAGGTTCTTACCAAGAGTGTTTGGAATTCATGTTTAAAGCGCTCGCGTTCGTCAATAGTCGCTGTTTTCCAGATTTTCCCCAAAACCAGTTCTGAAATTCTGTCGAAATCGGTATGCGGATAAATGACTTCGTTAACGAATTGTGTGATCTTGGCAAAGTCTTTGGTAAACGACTTATCTTGCAGCTTTTCCTGTAATTTTGCAGAAGCCACTTGTATCGCCTGTTGCGGCGGCAACAAATCAGCTGCGATTACTTTAGCGGCAGGCATTAAACTCAGTAATACAGCAAATAAACCGAACATTGTAACTTGCTTAGCTTTCATAAAACCCTCTAAAATCAAACTGGCGGATGCGTTCACTCTTTCAAATATCAGCGGTAATCCCTGATACAATAAATCTTCTGTACTTAGCAATAGAGATGTTGCACGGCAATGTCTCTACAGAGATTTAAGATTTTTCCAAACCCTTAGAAGCAAGGATAAGATGACATATAATAACATCAATTTTCCTCAAACACGCATGAGAAGAATGCGTTATCACGACTTTTCCCGTCGTTTAATGCGCGAAAACCGCTTATCTGTTGATGATCTGATTTATCCGATGTTTGTCACCGAAGGCTCGAATCAACGAGAATCCATCTCGTCCATGCCCGGCATAGAAAGACTGTCCCTGGATTTACTGCTGACGGAAGCGCATGAACTTTATAACTTGGGCATCCCGGCCATTGCGCTGTTTCCGGTAACTTCCGCCGATAAAAAATCGGAACATGCCGCAGAAGCCTATAACCCTGAAGGATTGATTCAACGTAGCGTAAGGGCTTTAAAAAAAGCCGTTCCCGAATTGGGCATTATTACCGATGTCGCACTGGACCCCTTTACCACGCACGGACAAGACGGACTGGTCAATTCGGACGGCTACGTGATGAATGATGAAACCATCGAGGTTTTGGTCCGGCAGGCGCTGTCTCATGCCGAAGCCGGAGCCGATATTGTCGCGCCGTCGGACATGATGGATGGCCGTATCGGTGCGATAAGACAGGCCTTGGAAGCGGAAAATCATATCAATACGCTGATACTGGCCTATTCCGCCAAATACGCGTCCAGCTTTTACGGCCCGTTCCGCGATGCGGTGGGTTCCGCCGGCATGCTGGGCAAAGGCAACAAATACAGTTATCAAATGGACCCGGCCAATGCCGACGAAGCCCTGCGCGAAATACAGCTGGATTTACAGGAAGGCGCGGATATGGTCATGGTCAAGCCCGGCATGCCCTACCTGGATATTATCCGCCGGGTAAAAGACCAATACGGCGTACCGACCTTCGCCTATCAGGTCAGCGGCGAATACGCGATGCTCAAAGCCGCCGCCATGAACGGCTGGCTGGATGAAAAACAAGTCGTTATGGAATCCCTGCTGGCCTTCAAACGCGCCGGTAGCGATGCCATCCTGACTTATTACGCCAAATCCGTAGCCCAGTGGCTGCAAGAGTAACTCGGACATTTTAAATCCAACAACCGAAGTGGGGGGCCTGTTCCATGTCAGAAGACATTCTAATTGCCGAAAAAAAAAGATTTCATATTGAAGAAGCCATTTTAATTTTATTGCTTATCCTGTCGCTGGTCGGCATAGGCATTATGGACTTTTCCCCCGCCGACGGTTACGGCTACTGGCTTATCATGATGCTGCTGTTCGGCCTGTTTGCGATGATTATCGGTTGGATACAATCCAAGCACCGCGCCGATGATTTCAAGATAATACTCCGCGAGCAATCCATGCACTGGGCCACATCATTATTGGTGGTTGGCGGCGCATTTTTAATACATCAGTCCGGACGGATAGCCGAAGAAGATGCCGGTCTGATTATCCTGCTGATTTTATCGCTCTCAACTATCCTTGACGGCCTGCGCGTAGGCTGGCGCTTTAGCCTGGTCGGTCTGTTCCTGGGCGTTGCTGCGGTAGTTTCGGTCTATACGCCGCATTTTCTCTGGATAGAATTAGGCATCGCCATGTTGATTGTTGCAGTAACCATTGCATGGGAATTATGGATGGAGAAAAAAGCGCAATTATGACCTTAATAGACCGCTACGCAGTGTTTGGTCACCCTATCAAACACAGCAAATCGCCACGCATTCATCGTCTTTTTGCCGAACAAAGCGGACAAGCGCTTGAATATACCGCGGTGGAAGTGCCTGCCGAGCACTTCCAGACAGCCGTTGCGATGTTTTTTGCCGAGGGCGGCAAAGGCTTAAATTGCACCGTGCCGCTAAAAGAGCTCGCCTGGCGCTATGCCGACCGTAACACAGAACGCGCCGAGTTGAGCAAGGCCGTCAACACGCTGGCAGTCCAGCCGGACGGCTCACTATTAGGCGACAACACCGACGGCATCGGCCTGGTGACGGACTTGCTTGCTAACCATGCCATCGCCTTATCGGGCATCCGCATATTGATTCTGGGTGCCGGCGGCGCCGGCCGGGGCATCATCGCCCCTCTTCTCGAGCAAGCCCCGCAAACCCTGATTATCGCCAACCGCACCGTTGATAAAGCCGTCAAACTGGCCGCTGAATTTCACGGCAAAGGCCCTATTACCGGCTGCGGCTATGATGCTTTAGAAAACCGGCAATTCGATTTGATTTTAAACGCGACATCAGCCAGCTTGAGTGGACAATTGCCGCCGCTGCCAACCGGTTTACTGGCGGCGGGCGGCAACTGTTACGACCTCGCCTACGGCAACGAACCGACGGCTTTTGTGCGTTGGGGACTGGAAAATCATGCGGCAAAGAGCCTGGATGGACTGGGCATGCTGGTTGAACAGGCAGCGGAAGCCTTCTTTATCTGGCGCGGCGTTCGCCCCCAAACCCGGCCTGTTATTGAACTGCTGAATTCAGAGCGGCAAGCTTGAAACATCACCACGAAGGCACGAAGAAAAGCAAAAGCTAAAAACTTCGTGTTCTTCGTGGTGCATTAATTATCTTTACAATTTTAAATATTCATTTTTCAGCTGGATATACTGCCGGGACGAATATTCCAGAAATTCCTTTTCAGACTCCTTCAAAGGCCTGGATTGTTTGGCTGGAACCCCCACATAAAGATAACCGCCGTCCAGCTTTTTCCCCGGCGGAACCAGCGCCCCGGCGCCCAGCATCACATAATCCTCAAGAACGGCGCCGTCCATAATAATCGCGCCTATCCCTATCAAACAATAATCGCCCACGGTACAGGCATGCACTACCGCTCTATGCCCGATAGTGACGCCCTTGCCTATCTTTAATGGATAGCCTTGCCCCGTATATTGGCCGGCATGGGTGACATGCAACACGGAACCGTCCTGAACATTGGTGCCGTCGCCAATAGCGATGCTTTCAACATCGCCTCTGAGCACCGTCGTAGGCCATATGGACACATCATCGCCCAACGTAACGTCGCCAATGACCACAGCGCTGTCATCTATAAAAACCGACTTGCCGATTTTCGGCTGCTTATCCTTAAAACTTCTAATTGCCACGTTAACTCCCGCTTATATGCTTACATTATCGCTTTTAACAGCCGTTTGCGTAGCGTCACGCCTGCACCCGCATCAACGCAACCAGCGCCAGGACTAATACAGTCAAACTGGGCATAATGGCCATCAACGGCGGATTAAGATCGTAAATCAAGCCGATATGGCCGACGATTTTATCGATAATATTAAATCCCATGCCGATAACAACGCCTATCATCATCCTTCCGCCAACGTTAATGCCGCGCTTGATACCAATAACAAAGGGCGCAGACACCAGCAGCATAACCAAAACAACCAAAGGATTTACCACGCGCCCCCAAAAAGCCAGCTCAAACTCATGCGATTTCTGATGATTATCCTTTAAGAAATCGACATACATGGCCAGATCGTACATGGATAGATCATGCGCGTTGACCACAACAATATCCAACAAATCGGGGGCAACGGTCGAATGCCAAAGTTGCTCATTTTGGTTGCTTGCGGTCATCTGTTCCATTGAAATGCCTGTCTGCTTGATGCCCTCCAGTTTCCACTGCTGATTGCCTTGGAAAACCGCTTTCTCCGCATGCGTCGAATAACGCAACCGACGCTGTTCATCCAGCTCATAAATACTGATGTCCGCCAGATTTCCCTCATCCTGAATTTTTCGTACATTGATGAATTTTTTGCCTTCGCGCAGCCACAGCCCATATTTGACATTCATGACCACCCGACCTTCATCCACGGCGTTGACCTTAACCATCTGCGCCGCCCGCTCGGCTACCGGCGCGACAAATTCGCCGACCGCTATTGAAATCACGACTAAAATGCCGCCTGCCAGCATGACCGCCCTAATAATGCCCAAAATAGACAAGCCGGCCGCTCGCATCGCAATAAGTTCGCGGTTATTGCCCATCGCGCCCAATATAAACAGGCTGCCTAATAAGGCGGATGCGGGCATCAACTCATAAAAAACCGAAGGCGAAGTCAGCGCAAGATAATAAAAGATCTCCGTTAAGCCGTAGTGCCCTTTGCCCAGATCCTTTAACTGATCGCTGAAGGTAAACAAATTGAATAAGGTCAGCAATAATAAAACGGCAACTAAAGAACCCTTTAATATTTCCCTGACTATGTAGCCTGTTAATACATTCACTTGCGCACCTTTTCCCTAACTTTATCAGCCAGCCATTGCCATCCGTATAATCTTGCCAATAAAATTCCGCCTACCAACAACAACAAAGTATTGACGCCAAAAACACCCAGCCATGCGGGAATAGTTTGATTCATGACCCAGCTTTGGCTGACGCGAATAAGATTGCCGTAGCTGAAATAGATTAAAAAGCCGACCAGCATGTTCCCGTAAACGCCGCCTCGAGGCGACATTTGCGCCAACGGCACGGCAATAAAACTAAGCAACAGGATGCCCATGGGAATAGAAAACCGACGCTGCAATTCGGCAATATCGGTTATTTGACCGGAACTTGCCAAGGTAGAGCTGGCGACCGACTCCTTTTCGAACTTTGCGGCCGATTCTTTGGTCTCCATTCTCACCGCGTATTCGGAGAACTGTTCAAGCACGTAATTTACCGCTCCGGGCTGTCCCTGTACGCGCTCGCCATTTTCCAAAACGATATAGCGCCCGTCAGGCAAATCCCTCAACCTGCCCGCTTCGGCGTTAATAATCGCCAGTCGCGCTCCCTGCCGGTGCTGCACAAAGACATCGTGCATAGTTTTATCGTCATCGATCTTTTCCACATAAAAAACCAGATCCCCCTGACTGTATTCGCTAAATTTTCCGGCGGCAATGCCCCTGAGATCGGCCGATTCCTTATCTTGGTGCATCATCTGTTCCATCGTCGCTTCCGCCCAGGGCGAGACATAAAATGACAAGCCTGCCGACAACACGCTTAAAGGAAAAATCAGCAAAAATATAGCGCGATAGACCGTTCCCACACCGCCCCCGGCTGAAGCCACTGCCGACATTTCCTGATCCCTGTACATTCTGCCCAAGACCATCAATACCGCCATAAATAAGGCTGCCGGTAAAAAAGCGGCGCTGGCAATAATGGTTTTTAAGCCCAGCACGGTCAGCAAGGTTTGATTGGATACCTGGCCTTCGACAGCTCTGTCAAGAATCCTGATAAACTGCCGGCTAACAATAATAACGACAATCACCGACCAAACCGCCAGCAGCGTCCTTAACAAATCCAATGCCACCATTTTGTCCAGAACGGTAATTAACTTACGCCGTCCCATGTTATAGCCTTTAGTCCAATTGGCTTCCAAGCGCGTCTCCCCCATCAAAAACATGTGTGTTGTTATACAGCTAAAGTAAAAGACCCAAAACATCGACTTCTACGTTGAGCCGGTAAATTATGAACTATTTTATAGAAACAGCGCCATTGGAAGTAGCGCATTACATTTGAGCCGCATACTTTAAGAAGTTATAGCCCCCTCCGAAATCAAATAACACCGCCCTGATTACCTTTGTTTTTTAATTGTTTATTTTACTGACCGGTGTTTTAGGCGCCGAATTGTATTATCATTGCCAGCATTTTACTAAGGCTGGCAATTTTTAAAGGATCTCCAAGAACATGACACCAGTGTCTTTGCGTCAATGCTGGATTAAGGGAATTGTAATAGTTATTGCCGGATTTATATGGTTTCTATTACTGGGTTACCGTGACCTGATCGACCCGGATGAAGGGCGCTACGCCGAAATCGCCAGGGAAATGCTCAATTCCGGCAATTGGATTACGCCTCGCCTCAACGGATACAAATATTTTGAAAAGCCGCCATTGCAATATTGGGGCTCAGCCATCAGCATGGCTTTATTGGGCGAAACCAATGCCGCCGCCAGGGTGTGGTGTTCAGGTCTCGGCTTTATCGGCGCTTTATGGGTCGGTTTTGTAGGCTGGCGGCTATACGGAGCCAGCGCCGGTTATTTCGCATTCCTGTTTTTAATCAGCACGGTTCTTTATGTTGGACTCGGACACGCCAACAGCCTGGATATGGGCGTCAGCGCGCTGTTGATCATCGCGGTCGGCGCGCTGGCGCTGGCCCAGTCAGCACGGCATCTGCCGGCACAGGAACGAAACTGGATGCTGCTGGCCTGGGCCGCGCTTGCCGGAGCCACCCTCAGCAAAGGCCTGATCGGACTGGTGCTGCCCGGCGGAGCGCTGGTTCTGTACAGCCTCTGGCAACGCGATTGGGCGTTATGGCGTCATTTGCATCTGGGCAAAGGTTTGCTGCTGTATTTGTCGATAGCCGCGCCGTGGTTTGTTGCCGTCAGTCAGGCAAATCCCGAGTTTCCCCACTTCTTTTTCATCCATGAACATTTCGAGCGCTTTACCAGCGATGTTCACGGGCGCACCAAGTCCAACTGGTATTTCTTCGCGGTCTTTGCCCTAGGAGCGATGCCCTGGCTATTCTCGGCATTAAACGGCTTGATTAAACCGCCTTTTTCCTGGCGGGCTGAGGCCGGAAAATTTGAAGCGTCACGGTTGCTTTGGGTGTATGCGATCTTTGTATTTTTCTTTTTTTCAATTTCTCATTCCAAGTTACCGGCCTACATTTTACCGATGTTCCCGGCGCTGGCGCTGTTAGTCGGTGAAAATATGTCAAGACGCAAACAGTTTATAGCCGACGGCATTATCGCTATCGTGCTTGCGAGCGTTATATTCATTTTCTTTATCTGGCAAGCCGATCATACCGCCAAGCTTGGCAGGTTAGCGACACACCTTCCGCTGTTCCGGCCGTGGATTATTGCAACGGCTGTTTTGACAGGCGCGGCCGGTATTGCCACACAGTTGTTAAAGCACAAAAAAAACCTGGCTATCTCCATTTTCGCCCTCTGCGCCTTGCTTGGCGTACAAATGCTTTCATGGGGTTATCAAAGTATCAGCGAATTACGTTCCAGCAAAGCGATGGCGGAAGCGATTCAATCTTACATTGCCAAAAGCGGCAAGGGCATCGTGGAGATTTATGATGTTAAGCGCTACGATCAATCGCTGCCTTACTATTTGGGTAGAACCGTTAACTTGGTCGACTTTACCGGCGAACTTGAATTCGGAATTAACCAGGAGCCGCAAAAATGGCTAAATGAAGCGAATTTTCTGCCTATATGGCTAAACTCAGAACAGGCAATAAGCGTACTGCCCCAAACAACCTATGCTCAATGGCAACAACAAAAAATCCCCATGCAAGTAATCTATGAAAATTCCCGTTATACCGCGGTGGCTCGCCGATGAATATTGTTAGTTTCAGCATTATCCTGACCGGCGTCTTGCTAAATGCAATCGCGCAATTGGCGCTTAAAGCCAGCGTCCGGGAAATGGGCGCTATCGGCCTGAACTTTTCCTCATCCTCTACGGCGTTTTTGAAGTTGGCGTTTGAACCTTTTCTGTGGATCGGTTTGTTTTGCTACGGCATCAGCGTCGTCGTCTGGATATTGGCGCTGTCCAGGGTCGATGTCAGCATCGCCTATCCGATGCTGTCGATGGGCTATGTCGTCAATGCGATTTTCGCGTGGCAATTGTTCGGCGAATCCATGAATCCAGCCCGCCTGATCGGGATGGGCATCGTCCTGCTCGGCGTTTACGTTTTAGCAAGGAGTTAAAATGCTGCCATTCACTCGCCCCACGCTCGATACAGAAGAATTTGAAGCCATCAAAGAAGTGCTTCAATCAGGATGGCTGGCAACCGGCCCCAAGGTTGCCGCTTTTGAAAGCGCATTGGCCGATTATATCGGCGGCGATGTCCAGCTTAGGGTGTTCAATTCCGGCACCAGCGCGCTGGAAGCTGTGTTGCTGGCCTATGGAATCGGGCCCGGCGACGAAGTTATCGTCCCGGCGATGAGTTTTGTCGCCAGCGCCAATATCATCGTTCGCTGCGGCGCAACGCCCAAATTCGTCGATGTCGATCTGGTCTCCCGCAATATCGATGCCGCTGCGGTTGCGGCGGCGATCACGCCCAACACCAAGGCCGTGATACCGGTGCATTTTGCCGGTCGCGCGGTCGATATGGACCCGATTTATCAGCTGGCCGAACGGCATGATCTACTGGTGCTTGAAGACGCCGCCCAGGCGATCGGCACTCAATATAAGGGCCGCCAAATCGGCAGTTCCGGCAATCCGGTCTGTTTCAGCTTTCATCCCAACAAGAACATGACCACCATTGAAGGCGGCGCGCTTGCGATCAACGATCCGGTTTTGCTGAAAAAAATCGAAGGCATCCGTTTTCACGGCATCGAAAGAGACGCACAGGGCGGCATGGATGTCGCTGCATGGGGCGGCAAAATGAATATGCCGGATGTCGGTGCGGCCTTGGGATTGGTGCAATTGAAAAAGCTGGACGGCTTTAACCGAAAACGCCGAACCCTGGTTGAGCGCTATTTACAGCAGCTTCCCGTCCATGACGCCTTGGTGTTGCCTGCCGATGCGGAAGGCCACAGCTGGCATATGTTCTGCGTACTGCTCGATTGGGAGCAGCTAGGCCTGAACCGCAATCAGGCTCTCGAAGCGCTCAAACAGCAAGACATCGCAGCAGGCATCCATTACCCGGCTATGCATCTGTTTTCGCTTTATCGTCAATACGGCTACCGGCCCGGCGATTTTCCCAATGCCGAAAGAATCGGCGAGCAAACCTTAACGCTGCCGCTATTTCCCGGCATGGAAGAGAATGACGTTGACCGGGTCTGCTCGGCAGTGCTTTCATTGCTGAATGGCTCTTATTAATTAAGCCGTGCATGCTCTGCGTTCCCTTGAATAAAGATTCACCCAACTGTATAACGTAGATGCCTAAAATTTACACCTATCTTGGAATCATGATTCTGTTTTATAGCAATGAACATGAACCTATTCATGTCCACGGTAAATATCAGGGGAATGAATCGAAAGCAGAGATAATAATTGAAAATGGCAAGATAAAAGAAATTCGCCTCAAGCCTGTCAAGGGCAGAAAGCCTTTGCAACCCGCTACATTGAATGACTTTAAGCAATTTGTAGAAGCCTATGCCGCTGAAATAGTGCAAAAATGGATCGATTATTTTGTGTATCACAAACAAATTGCCTGTGAAAATATAAACAGGAGGATTGCATGATTACAAACGAGCAAGTGATTACCGTAGAAAAGGTTAAACAACTAGATAACTATAAACTGGAATTGTTATTTAACGACCAATCCAGGCAAGTAGTCGATTTTTTGCCTTTTTTGTCATCGTCGCTTAACCCCTTAATCACAAAATATTTGGATGCCAAAGAGTTTTCAAAATTCGAGATCAATGAGGGAGATTTGGAATGGAACGATTATGATCTTTGTTTTCCAATTGCTGATTTGTATGAAAATAGAATCACGCCTTAATATCCACTAACCAAACTTAAAATCATATCCCTAATAATTTAATGACCAACAATTTTGAAACCCCGGAAGTATCCATCGTTATCCCTGTCTATAACGAAGAAGCCGTTTTATCGCTACTGTTTGAACGACTCTACCCCGTTCTGGAAAATCTTAAGCACCGCTACGAAGTCATTTTTGTCGATGACGGCAGCCGCGACCAATCGGCCGCCTTGCTCCGCAAGCAGTTTCAACTTTACCCCGATACCACCCGCGTCGTGTTTCTGCGCGCCAACGCCGGACAGCATGCGGCGCTGATTGCCGGTTTTGAACGCGCCAGAGGGAACTATGTCCTGACCCTGGATGCCGACCTGCAAAATCCCCCTGAAGAAATTCCCAACCTGCTGCTGCAAATGGATGCCGGTTACGATTATGTCGGCACTATCCGTCGGGAACGTAAAGATAGCCGCTGGCGGCATTGGGCCTCATTGGCGATGAATCGTTTACGCGAAAAAATCACCCACATTCGCATTACCGATCAGGGCTGCATGATGCGCGGTTATCACCGCGATATTATCGATGCGGTTTTGGCCACCACTGAAACCAATACTTTTATACCGGCATTGGCCTATCTTTATGCCGGAAATCCCACTGAAATCGTTATTGACCACGAAGAACGCGCGGCCGGGGAATCGAAATATTCGCTGTTCAAGCTGATCCATCTTAATTTCGACCTGATGACAGGATTTTCCATTGCCCCTTTGCAGGCGTTTTCTTTGCTCGGCATCGGCGTCTCCATACTGTCGCTGCTCTTTGTCTGTTATCTGGGCTGGCGCAGGCTGACGGTCGGACCGGAAGCGGAGGGCGTTTTTACGCTGTTCGCCATTGTGTTCTTTTTGATCGGCATACTGTTGTTCGGCATCGGCCTGTTGGGCGAATACATCGGCCGGATATATTCCCAGACCCGGTCGCGTCCCCGTTATCTGATCAAGGCGGTGCTGGATAATGCCAAGAGCGACAAGTCTTGATGAAGACCTCAGCCGTTGTTTTTGCCTACCACGACATTGGCGTTACCGGCATAGAGTGCTTGCTGCAAGCCGGGGTCGATATTAAACGGGTGGTCACTCATCAGGATGATCCCGAGGAAAATATCTGGTTCGGCAGCGTTGCCGAACTGGCAAACAGGCATCGGATTCCAGTGATAACGCCGGACAATCCCAATCGGGCGGACGTCATCAAACACATTGCCGACCTTCAACCGCAATGGTTTTTTTCCTTTTATTACCGGCACATGCTAAGCCCCGAACTGCTGGCGATACCGCCCCGAGGCGCTTACAACCTGCACGGTTCGCTACTGCCTAAATACCGGGGCCGAGCGCCGGTCAATTGGGCGGTTTTGCATGGCGAAGCGACCACCGGCGTCAGCCTCCATCAAATGGTGGCAAAGCCCGATGCCGGTTCGCTGATCGACCAGCAAGCCGTCGCGATTTTGCCGAACGATACGGCGCATGATGTTTTTTTAAAACTCACCCCGGCCGCAGAGACGTTGCTAACCCGCTGTTTGCCTTTGTTGCTGAGCGGAAACATAGAACCCAAACCGCTGGATCTTGCCCAAGGCAGTTATTTCGGCGGCCGCAAGCCGGAGGACGGCCGCATCGACTGGCAGCAATCGGCCTGGAATATCCATAATCTGGTCAGGGCCGTGGCACCGCCTTATCCGGGCGCATTCTTCGACAGTAGCGGCAAGCGTTTTTTCCTGCTCGGCAGTCATTACAGCGGCGAAACCGCCGTGCATTCGGGCAAAGTTTGCATCTATTGGGCGGACGGTCATTTTTATGCCGACTGCGCCGATAACAAACGCTTCCGTATTGAACAACTTAGCTGTGACGGCATAGCGCTGGATCATTCCGCTTTCAAAGCCATGACCGGTGCTGAACTGCCATTGCTAAACGACTAACAATTTTCAATCTAACCAACTAGGAACTTATGAACGTACTCATACTGGGTGTCAATGGTTTTATCGGCCATCACCTTTCAAAGCGCATCCTCGAAACCACCGATTGGCATGTCTACGGCATGGACATGCAATCCAACCGTGTTGAAGCATTCCGCGACCATGAACGCTTCCATTTTTTTGAAGGCGACATCACCATTAATCATGAGTGGATGGAATATCACATTAAAAAATGCGACGTGATTCTGCCGCTGGTTGCCATCGCCACGCCTGCCACTTATGTGACCCACCCGCTGGCGGTATTCGAGCTGGATTTCGAGGCGAACCTGCCGATCATCCGCGCCTGCGTAAAATACAGAAAACGCGTGCTGTTCCCTTCGACCTCGGAAGTTTACGGTATGTGCAAAGATGATGAATTCCATCCTTACGAATCCGAACTGGTCTTGGGCCCGCTGAACAAACCGCGCTGGATTTACTCCTGCTCCAAGCAATTGCTGGATCGGGTGATCTGCGCTTACGGTCAGGAACAAGGTTTCGATTACACGCTGTTCAGACCTTTTAACTGGATAGGCCCAGGCCTCGACAGCATCCATACGCCAAAAGAAGGCAGCTCACGGGTAGTGACCCAGTTTCTGGGCCATATCGCCCGAGGCGAATCCATCAAGCTGGTCGATGGCGGACAACAACGCCGCAGCTTTACCTTTGTCAGCGATGGTATCGACGCCTTGGTGCGCATCATCAAAAATGAAAACGGCAAGGCGACCGGCAATATATATAACATCGGCAATCCGACCAACGACTTGTCGATCAGGGAACTTGCCGAACTGATGCTGAAAATCGCCAAGGAACATCCGGAATACAAAGATCTGGCCGCCAAAGTCGAACTGATCGACACCAGCGCCAACGATTACTACGGCAAAGGCTATCAGGACGTTAAAACCCGAGTGCCCTGGATCGGCAATACCATGGATGACCTGGGCTGGAAGCCTGAAGTCAGCGTGGAAGACGCCTTGCGCAAAATTTTCGACGCTTACAGCCATGAGGTTGCAGCCGCAAGGGAACTGATCGATCAAGACCCAACCTTATGAAAATCGCGCTGAAAGTCGATGTGGATACACTGCGCGGTACGCTGGAAGGCGTACCCGCGTTGCTGGAGCTGTATCAACGCTACGGCGTGAAAGCCACCTTTCTGTTCAGCATCGGCCCCGACCATACCGGTCGGGCGCTGCGCCGGATATTCAGGCCCGGCTTTTTCAGCAAGGTTCAGCGCACCTCGGTGCTCAGCCACTACGGACTGAAAACCCTGCTCTACGGCACCTTGCTTCCCGGCCCGCATATCGGCCGAAGGGGCCGCGACATCATGCGCCAAGCCGAGAAGGCCGGACATGAAGTGGGCGTGCATTGCTACGACCATATCCGCTGGCAGGATTTCGTCGCCAACCGCGACGCCGAGTGGACCCGAAAAGAAATGCAGGCGGCCATCGATTCATTTCAGGACATTTTCGGCCATCAGCCCGCGACGCATGGCGCGGCCGGCTGGCAGTTGAACAAACACACGCTGCAACTGGAGCAGCAACTGGGCTTTCGTTATGCCAGCGATTGCCGAGGCCAGTCACCGTTTATCCCGCATATGGAAGGCGAAACGTTTCAATGCCCGCAAATCCCCACCACCCTGCCGACACTGGACGAACTGCTCGGCTGCAACGGCATCACCGAAGCCAACGTGCATGAAGCGGTATACGCCGCCAGCCGCCAGCCCGCGCCGGAAGGCCATGTGTATACTCTGCATGCGGAACTGGAAGGCATGAAATTGCTGCCGGTCATGGAAAAACTGCTGCGACTGTGGCAAAAAGCCGAAGACGACATCGGTACGCTGGCTGATTATGTCGCAGATATTGATACGGCCACATTGCCTTGCCATGAACTGGTCATGTCGGAAATAGAAGGTCGTTCAGGTTTACTGGCTGTGCAAGGATCTAAGATCGCTATGTAGGGGCGATCCCTTGTGGTCGCCCTGGTACAACACAAGGGCAACCACAAGGGATTGCCCCTACGGGGTCTATTATACGCCTTACAGCGTTATACGTGACTGGGTTAGAGCAGCTTAACCAAAGCGGCAACAACGCCTATGGAAAGCGCCATGAGACCGCCTAGTTTAATGACCAGTCGCTGTTCTGTTTGGATAAAACGCGAATCCATATCGTGGCGCAAGACATCAATGTCGCGCCTTAAATCATCAATGTCGCGTTTAGTTACCAGATCGGCTTCGCCCTGCGCCTCTTTAAACGCTTCCGAGAAAGCCTCGGCTTGACTTTCCGGTACGCCAGCATCCTTGAGTGTCCGAACAAATTTATGGGTATCAAACGTAATGGCAGTCATGAGCTTACCTCTTGTTTTTGATTTAGCGTTCAGTTTACCATGCTTGGCAGCCAAGACAAGTTGCCTTGTAGGCCGAAATAAGCCTGTTTGAGTGGTAGCGAAAATAGGTGTTTCCGGCACTCATCGCGCGAATCCGCCGGAAACGCCACCTCGCGCTACGCGCTTGGATGGCCTTATTCCGGCCTACTTGGCTATTTTCGCCCATCAATATTCCCAGGACACGTTGTAATACATGTGGTTATCGAGGTGATCGTCATTATAAAAAGGCACGGCGTCTGGGTCATCCGAATATAAGACAGAAAAATAACCACATTCAATTTTAAATTCATTTTCTATTCGTTTTGCCAACTCTTTCGTCATTTCTTCGCGCTGGCGAAGACTTCTTGAATCGGAAAATCGTACAGTCTAACTAGGTACTTTCCGGATTCAGATACGACAATACGGTTATCTTCCAGTAATGAGCGTGTAAGTTTTGATGTGTTATCAAGAAGCCATAACCAGCAACCTCCGAATTCGCCACACTCTGGAACAGTCGACTCAGATTCGATTTGATTTGCGAGCACCGAAAACTTTTCTGAAAGAGATTTCAATTCACTCTTTTCATGTAAAAAGAATGGTTCAAGATCAATCAATGAGTCTGATATGGCTTTAGAAATCATATCGGGACTTCTTAATTCCGATGCAGAAGGAAGATTATCTGTAGTAAGAATAAATGTGTACTGATCCTTACCAATTAAGCCTTTGTCTACAAGAGTTAGAATATCGTGAGCCACCCACTTTGCTTGCTCTTCATTTTTTACGACTACACCCATCCCCTTAATGTTGTATTCGTAAAAATCAAGGCCTGGGATACTTAAAACATCATCGACCACGCCATATTTTTCCAAAGCCTCTTCAACATGACTATAGCTCTCCCTATAAGGCCAACGCCATTCCCTCTCATGACTCCAATCTATAGGTTTATGTGAGGCAGGGTTATATGTGACGTAGCGGTATTGTTCATTTTCTGACAGTACACTTGGGTCGATAATTCTTGCTTCACCATTTTTGCCGGAAGGTGGCCAGTAACTTCTATTGCCTAGACCATAAATAACGGGATTTGCACCTATTTCAAACAAGTCCTTTTTTGGGAAAATAAGAGCGAACTGACTCATTGCTTCGCCGCGTCTTGCTCGAGCTTCTCCAGATTCAAGAAATGCTGCAATTGGCATTTCAGTGAAGCACACTGCTGGGCTTGAGCCGTAAATAGTTCGCACGTTATTACGAAATGACCATGTTGCCCATAATCGTCCATGCCTCACCGCGCTCCTAAGCATAAAAAGCGCAGAGCCCCCAGCACCTTCATCAATATTGCCCCACCCCATATGTTCAGGATAAATAATTGAACTTGAGCTTTTAAAGTCGATATCCCGAAAAAAATGAATTAACCAATCGGACAGATCGAAACGAACCGTATTTAATGACATATGCTTATAAATTAATGAGCCAGGATAGTTTTGCATATCATCCCTGATCACCCCGTTCTAGGCAATATACTCAGCGATTTCTCCCTAACCTCTAACTATATATCTTCCCCGTATCAGCTGATAAATGCTTTCTTTTAATCTAACGACCGCCTGTTGTCTGGCAATAACCGCCAACCAAGCTATTACTGTAAATGTCATTTGTGGGTCGAAAACGGAAGTTCCTAATTTTATCTTTAAAAAGATCAACACACTTCCAAAGAGGCTTGAGTAAAAATTTCGTATTCTTCGTATCTTCGTGGTGAGTTAATCTGTTTAAATCTTCCGCCAGCCTTGTCTCCCCTATCAAAAGCGACTGTGTGTTGTATAATCCCAGCTAAACCACCCATCTTGTAGCGGCCTACTTTCCGGTCCGCTCAAGATATTGTCCTATTCAACAAATAACCGAGTTAAGTCATGGACTATTCAATAGAAACCGCGCCACTAGAAGAACTGCAATGCGATTGTGTTATTGTCGGCGTTTATCAAGACCAACAGCTCAGTCCATCGGCAACCGCCCTTAACAACAGCACCAACGGATTGATTAGCAACATCGTCAACCGCGGCGACCTGAGCGGGAAAAACGGCGAAACCGTATTAATCAATGCGGTTCCAGGCAGCAAGATCGAACGCATTTTGCTGGTCGGACTGGGCGAGAACCAGCCTTTATCCGGCAAGAACTACAAAAAAGCCTTGGTGGCCGCCGTCAACAGCCTAAAAAAACCACAAATAAAATCGGTGGTCTGCTGCTTGGCGGAATGCGAGGTGACAGACCGCGACCGGCAATGGAAGTCGAAGCACATCATCGAGGTCTTTAACGATGCCGCTTACCAATACACGCATACTAAGTCCGATAAAGAAACCGAAAGCCAGCTGCAAAAAATCGCCATTGCCGCACCGGAAAGCGAACGCGCTTTAGCGCATTCAGGCTTACTGCAAGGCAAGGCCGTTGCCGAAGCGATGGATTTAACCAAACTTCTGGCCGATTTGCCGGGCAATATCTGTACACCGACCTATCTTGCCGAACAGGCGATAGCGCTGAGCAAAAAATACGCCGCCCTGGACGTGAAAATACTGGAAGAATCCGACATGGCGGCACTGGGCATGGGCTCTTTTTTGTCGGTTTCGCGCGGCAGCCGTCAACCGGCAAAATTAATCACCCTGAGCTATCAATGCGGCGATAAAAACGCCAAGCCTATTGTACTGATCGGCAAAGGCCTGACTTTCGATGCGGGCGGCATTTCATTAAAACAGGCTGCGGGCATGGAGGAAATGAAATACGACATGTGCGGCGGCGCGACTGTGCTGGGCGCCTTGCTCGCCGTAGCGCAACTGCAACTGCCGCTGAACATTGTCGGCCTAATTCCGTCATCGGAAAACATGCCCGATGGCGATGCCAACAAACCGGGCGATATTGTGACCAGCATGTCCGGCAAAACCATTGAAATAATTAATACCGACGCCGAAGGCCGCCTGCTGCTGTGCGACGCCTTAACCTATGCGGAACGTTACAACCCCGAGGTGGTAATAGACATGGCCACCCTGACCGGCGCGGTTGGCGTCGCTTTAGGCCGCGTAGCCATGGGCGTGCTCGGCAATGACGACGCCTTATGCAACGAGCTGGTTGCGGCCGGCGAGATAGCCAACGACAGTGCTTGGCGTTTGCCGCTCTGGGAAGAATACCAGGAACTGCTTAAATCCAATTTCGCCGATATGAGCAATTCCGGCGGCAAAGACGCAGGCACCATTACCGCGGCTTGTTTTCTGGCGCGATTTGCCGAAAAGTTCCGCTGGGCGCATCTGGACATCGCCGCCACCGCTTGGCGCACCGGCCCAACCAAAGGCGCGACCGGCCGCCCTGTCTCATTATTAATGCAATACCTGATTAGCCGGGCGGGCACCCAGAACATAAGTGGCTGAAGTCAGCTTTTACATACTGCCGACGGAATCGCTACAGGACAGGTATCTGTTCGCCTGCAAACTGATCGAGAAGGCCTATCGTAGCGGCAGCTTTTGTTACGTGCTGACCGATGACGCCGAACAAAGCCGAATCATAGACGACCTGCTCTGGACTTTCAGGGCGGGCAGTTTTATTCCGCACCAGATCTATACCGGCGAACTGCCGGATACCGAAAAAGTTATCCTGATCGGTTCGCCGGATGCGCCCGAACACTGGCAAAAAGTCCTATTCAACCTGTCTTCACACTATCCTGAGCTAGGACCGCAAACCGGGCGTATCCTTGAAATACTAGATAATAGCGAAACCACCAAAGAGGCGGGAAGGAACCGTTATCGGCAGTATCAGCAGTCTGGAATGAAGATTACCACGCATAAGGATTGGTAAAATCAATTTAACTGGGGGCAAACATGAATTTATCAGAAAAAATATTAACAACCATCGCCTCATTGCCCGAATCAAAACAGGTTGAAGTGCTTGATTTTGTAGAATACCTAAAACTAAAAACGGAAAAAGAAGAAAGCGGCAATTGGAATAGTTTTTCTATTGCATCCGCAATGAGGGGCATGGAAAATGAAGACGCCATTTATTCTGTTACCGATCTAAAAGAAACATACTGATGCTTTCAGAAGGCCAGATTGCTCTTTTTCGTTTTCCTCAAGCAGATCAAAAAGACGGAAAACTGCGTCCCGCACTTATCCTTAGAAAACTCCCAGGAAAATTTGACGATTGGCTTATCTGCATGATTTCCAGCCAACTTCATCAAGAGATTCCGGAACTGGATGAAATTATTAATCAGAAAGACTCGGATTTCCAGCAAACCGGTTTAAAGCAGTCGAGCCTGATACGGGCGAGCAGACTGGCTGTTGTTGATCAAAACATTCTCATGGGCAAGCTGGGTACCATTGATCCTCTCAGGCTTAATAAGATAAGAGGCAATATAGCTAAATGGCTACATAGCCCCTAATTAAATCCACCCGCCTGATTCCCACTCTTAATCCTGTTAGAATAATTAATTTTTCACAAAAACAATAACGCATCCATGGAAAAAACATACGCCCCGCATTCAATCGAACAACGCTGGTATCAAACCTGGGAAGAAAAAGGCTATTTTGCGCCCAAGCCGGAAGGTGAATCCTATTGCATCATGATTCCGCCGCCCAATGTCACCGGCAGCCTGCACATGGGCCATGCGTTTCAAGACACCATCATGGATGCGCTGACCCGCTACCACCGCATGAAAGGCTACAGCACTTTATGGCAGCCGGGTACAGACCATGCAGGCATCGCCACGCAAATGGTGGTGGAGCGTTTGTGTAACGCCGAAGGCAAGACCCGTCACGATCTCGGCCGCGAAAAATTCCTGGAAAAAGTCTGGCAATGGAAAGAAGAATCGGGCGGCACGATTACTCGCCAATTACGGCGCATGGGCTCTTCCTTGGATTGGGACAAAGAGCGCTTCACGATGGACGAGGGCATGTCCGATGCGGTGCAGGAAGTGTTTATCCGCTTGTATGAGGAAGGCCTGATTTACCGCGGCAAGCGTTTGGTCAACTGGGATCCGGTTTTACATACCGCAGTTTCCGATCTGGAAGTGTTATCGGAAGAAGAAAACGGCTCGATGTGGCATTTACGCTATCCGTTGTCGAACGGCCAGGGCCATTTGATCGTCGCCACAACCCGCCCAGAAACCATGCTCGGCGATGCGGCGGTGGCGATACACCCCAATGACGAACGCTATAAACATCTGCTCGGCGAATTCGTGGAATTGCCGTTAACCGGCCGCCGTATTCCGATTATTGCCGATGACTATGTCGATCCTGAATTCGGCACCGGCTGCGTCAAAATCACCCCGGCCCACGATTTTAACGATTACGAGGTTTGGACGCGCCACCGTCATAACTCGGTTATTCAGGATTTGCCGCATGGCGGCTTGATTAACCTGTTCACCGTTGACGCAGCGATACGCAGCAACGATGAAAACGAAATGGGCCTGATTCCGGTCAAATACTGCGGCCTGGACCGCTTTGACGCGCGTAAACAAATCGTCGCCGATCTCGATGCGGCAGGCTTGCTGGAAAAAATCGTCGACCACAAGTTGATGGTGCCGCGCGGCGACCGCACCAACAGCGTGATCGAACCGCTGCTGACCGACCAATGGTATGTCAAGGTTGCTCCGCTGGCCGAGCCTGCGATTGCCGCCGTCGAAAACGGCGACATCAAGTTTGTGCCCGACAACTGGAAAAACACCTATTTCGAATGGATGCGCAATATTCAGGACTGGTGCATCTCCCGGCAAATCTGGTGGGGGCATCGCATCCCGGCCTGGTACGACGATGTGGGCAATGTTTACGTCGGCAGCTCCGAACAGGACATCCGCGCCAAGCATAACTTGCCCGATGGCTATGCGCTTAGACAGGATGAAGATGTGCTGGATACCTGGTTTTCATCGGCGCTGTGGCCTTTTTCCACGCTGGGCTGGCCGGAAAACACCGAAGAACTGGCCAAGCATTATCCGACCAGCGTACTGGTAACCGGCTTCGACATCATTTTCTTCTGGGTGGCCAGGATGATTATGATGGGCCTGAAATTCCAGGGCGAAGTGCCGTTTAAGGAAGTTTACATCCATGGCCTGGTAAGGGATGCCGAAGGGCAAAAGATGTCCAAATCCAAAGGCAACGTGCTCGACCCGATTGACATTATCGACGGCATAGAACTGGAAGCGCTGGTTGCAAAACGTATTTCCGGCATGATGCAGCCGCATTTGGCGAAAAAAATCGAGCAGGATACGCGTAAACATTTCCCCAACGGCATCCAGTCTTACGGTACCGATGCGTTGCGTTTTACCTTTGCGTCCTTAGCGTCCACCGGCCGCGATATTCGTTTTGACCTCGCCCGCACCGAGGGTTATCGCAATTTCTGCAACAAACTTTGGAACGCGGCGCGTTACGTGCTGATGAACACTGAAGAACAGGATAACGGTTTATCAGACGCTCCTTGCCACTATAACCAAGTGGATCGCTGGCTTACATCCCGACTGCATCAGGTAACGGCGGTCACCAGCAACGCCATCGAAAACTACCGCTTCGACTTGGCGGCGCAAGCCATTTATGAGTTTACCTGGAATGAGTACTGCGACTGGTATCTGGAGCTGGCGAAAATATCTCTGCAATCCGGCGATGCGGCGGCGCAACGCGGCACACGTAAAACCCTGCTGACGGTTTTGGAATCGATTTTACGTTTGGCGCATCCGATCATGCCGTTTATCACCGAAGAAATCTGGCAGCGGGTCGCGCCGTTGGCGGGTTATGCCGCAGCAGATACCATCATGCTGCAACCTTACCCGGTTGCCGATGAGGCGCAAATCGACGACAAAGCCATCACCGAAACCAACTGGGTGATGAACTTTATTCTGGGCGTACGCCGTATTCGCGGCGAAATGAACATCGCCCCCGGCAAACCGCTGCCGGTATTCCTGCAAAACGGCTCGTATGCTGACCAACAAAGCTTAAACAGCAACCAGGTTTATTTGCGAAAAATGGCTAAACTGGAATCGATAGTCTGGTTAACAAGCACCGAAACCGCACCGGAATCGGCGATGGCCTTAGTCGGCGAGATGAAAATCCTGATTCCAATGGCCGGCTTAATCGACAAGGAAGCGGAGCTGGCGCGCCTGGAAAAGGAAATACAAAAAATCCATAATGACCTGCCCAGAGTCGAAGGCAAGTTAAATAATCCCACGTTTGTCGATAAAGCGCCGCCGGAAGTCATCGATAAAGAAAAAGCCAAGCTGGCCGATTTACGCTCAATGCTTAACAATCTCGAAGAACAGCAACGTAAAATCCGGACCTTGTAAGAAAGGCCGACCCAAGGCGCAAGGCTAAAGCGACTCTTTAGCCTTGCGCCCGCTACCTTGTACCTTCCCCCTTTATCATCTATATTCATTCAATCAACCGACAAGATACTCATCCTATGACTACCGCATCAACAAATTTACAATTTAGCGGCCTTACCCGGTGCTTGATTGAAAAAGGCTTGCTAACCGAGAACGATGCGCAAATCCATAGTCAGGAAGCACAAAAAAACAAGATCCCGTTAATTCGCTATCTTGTTACCCATCAGCTGATTAGCGGCAAAGCCTTGGCATCCCAAGCCTCGCAAGAATTCGGCATACCTTTTTTCGACCTCGATGCCATTGACTTCCGTAGACTGCCTATCAACCTGGTCAGTGAAAAGCTGATCCGCAAATGCCATGCGCTGCCGCTGTTCGTCAGAGGCAAAACACTGTTTGTTGCGGTATCGGATCCGACCGATTTTCGCGCCCTGGATGACATCAAATTTCACAGCCGGCTTAACCCCGAAGCCATTCTGGTTGAAGAAGACAAACTGATCAAAGCCATCGAAGCCTCCCTAGAGGCCGCCGATACATCGATGACTGATATGCTTGATGAGGATCTGGACAATCTGGAAATCACCGGCGGCGAAGAAGAGACCACTAAAGCCGATGTTAACTCCGATATTGATGACGCGCCCATTGTCCGCTACGTCAACAAAATACTGCTGGACTCGATAAAGCAAGGGGTATCCGATATACACATGGAACCCTACGAAAAAACTTTCCGCATCCGCTATAGATCGGACGGCATACTGCGTCAGGTCGCCGCGCCACCCGCCAGCATCGCCAACAGGCTCGTCTCCCGCATCAAGGTCATGTCTAAAATGGATATTGCCGAGCGCAGGGTTCCACAGGACGGCCGTATCAAAATGACCTTATCCAAAAATCGCGCCATTGATTTCCGGGTAAACACCTGCCCTACCCTGTTCGGGGAAAAAGTCGTACTGCGTATTTTGGACCCTACCAGCGCTCAGCTGGGTATCGAAAAACTGGGCTTTGAACCGGAACAACAACGGATTTTCCTTGAAGCGATTAACAAGCCTTACGGTTTAGTGTTGGTAACAGGGCCAACGGGTAGCGGTAAAACGGTTACGCTCTATACCGGTTTAAATATTCTCAACACCATGGAGCGGAATATTTCCACCGCCGAAGACCCTGTTGAAATTACCGTGGAAGGCATCAATCAGGTCAATATGAATCCTAAAGCCGGGCTGACTTTTGCCAGCGCCTTACGCGCCTTTTTACGGCAAGATCCCGACATCATCATGGTGGGCGAGATCCGTGATTTGGAAACCGCCGAAATCGCCGTCAAAGCCGCGCAAACAGGCCATTTGGTGTTATCGACCTTACATACTAACGATGCGCCGCAAACCTTAAACCGCCTCCTGCAAATGGGCATCCCGGCCTTCAATATCGTTGCAGCGGTCAATTTAATTATGGCGCAACGTTTAGGACGACGCTTGTGCGAACATTGCAAAATTCCCGCCGACTTTCCCGATAAAGTCCTCCTTGCCGCCGGTTTTAAACAAGAAGAGTTGCACGACCTTAAAATATTCAGCGCGGTAGGCTGCGAGTACTGCACCAATGGTTACAAGGGCCGAGTCGGCGTTTATCAGGTACTGACACTGACCGACAAGATGCGCACCCTGATACTCAACGGGGGTAATACCGATCAGCTGGCGGAATGCGCCTTGGCGGAAGGCTTTAATGACTTACGCAGATCAGGATTAAACAAAGTGCGCATGGGTTTGACCAGCCTGGAAGAAATTGACCGGATCACCAAGGAATAAGCATGGCAGAGCAAACAGAACAAATCGATTTCGTCTGGTCCGGAACCGATAAAAACAAAAAGAAAGCCGGAGGAATAATCTCCGCAAAAAGTGAAACCATCGCAAAAACCGAACTACGGCGGCAGGGCTATCGGGTCATTTCATTCAAGAAAAAACCCAAACCGCTGTTCACCGCAAAAGTGCAGGTCATCACGCCGGGCGATATAGCTATTTTTTCCAGACAGTTAGCCACCATGCTTAAAGCGGGCGTGCCTCTGGTTCAGTCATTCGACATTGTCGGCAAAGGCCACGACAATGCCAGCATGGAGGCCCTACTAATGGGCATCAAAGCCGATATTGAAGGCGGCGACACCTTGGCCCAAGCCCTTAACAAAAGACCGCTGTATTTTGACGAACTAACCTGTAACTTGGTTGAAGCGGGCGAACAGGCGGGGGTATTGGAAACCCTGCTGGACAAAATCGCCACCTACAAAGAAAAAACCGAGTCAATGAAGAAAAAGATCAAAAAGGCTCTGACCTACCCGATCGCGGTAGTCGTCGTGGCCTTTATCGTCACCACCATCCTACTGATATTTGTGGTGCCGGTCTTTGCCGACATGTTCAAAAGCTTCGGCGCAGACCTTCCGGCCTTCACTAAAATGGTTGTGTCCATGTCTGAATGGATGCAGGCGTGGTGGTATATTGTTGTCGGCATTATTGTCGGCACCGTTTACACGTTCGGCTATTTTAAAAAACGCTCGAAAAAGTTTAATCACTTCATGGATAAAACCCTGCTAAAAATACCCGTAATCGGACTCATTTTACATAAATCCGCTATTGCACGATTTGCCAGAACCTTGGCGACCATGTCGGCAGCAGGGGTGCCCTTGGTCGAGGCATTGGAGTCCGTTGCCGGAGCCTGCGGTAATATTATTTACACCGAAGCTGTTTTAAAGATGCGCGATGAGGTGGCAACCGGGCAAAGACTTCAATTTGCCATGCAGCAGGCAAATCTTTGGCCCAATATGGTGATACAAATGGTGGCCATCGGCGAGGAATCGGGTTCAATGGACTCCATGCTGCTGAAAGTCGCGGACTTTTTCGACGAAGAAGTCGATAATCTTGTCGATAATTTGAGCAGCCTCATGGAACCCTTCATCATGGCTGTATTAGGCATTTTGGTCGGCGGCCTGATTGTCGCCATGTATTTACCGATCTTTAAAATGGGTGCGGCTATTAAGTAGGTCTGCTGTACATAAACACCGCTGCATGACGGTGTGCCGACGACAGCGCAGGCGTGTAATTCCCGATTCATAATCTTTATTAAAAAACATATGCAACAGCTTAGTCTGCTTTTAAATGTACCCGCTCTATTTTCAGCTCTGGCCGGTGTTATCGGCTTGCTGGTCGGGAGTTTTCTCAATGTTGTCATCTATAGATTACCAATCATGATGCAACGGGGATGGCGCAAGGAATGCGCGGAATATCTGCAAATCGCTCCGGACGCTGCGCAGGCCGTCGAAGAACCCTTCAACCTGACATTTCCTTTATCCCGCTGCCCCGGCTGCAATACGCCTATCAAGCCTTACCAAAATATTCCGGTTATCAGCTACCTTTTTTTAAGGGGCCAATGCGCTAGCTGCGGCTGCCATATTTCAATGCGTTATCCCATTATAGAAGCTTTCACGGCGCTGGCCTCAGTCGTGGTGGCTTGGCATTTCGGCTACACGCCGCAAGCCGTTTTTGCCTTGCTGCTGACCTGGTCGTTGATGGCGCTAATTTTTATTGACGTTGACCACCAGTTATTACCCGACTCCATCACCCTCCCCTTGCTTTGGCTGGGAATGTGCCTGAGCCTGTTCAATGTATTTACTGATGCCCACGCCAGTATCATCGGCGCTGTTGCCGGCTATACCGCCCTTTGGGCTGTCTTTCATCTGTTTAAGCTGGCAACCGGCAAAGAAGGCATGGGTTACGGCGATTTCAAATTGCTGGCCTTATTCGGCGCCTGGCTGGGCTGGCAGTACTTGCCGATTATTATTTTATTATCGTCGCTGGTCGGCGCCGTTATTGGAGTAGGCATGATCGTTTTTGTCAAACATGACCGTAACGTGCCCATCCCCTTCGGCCCCTATTTAGCTGCCGCCGGATGGATCGCGTTGTTATGGGGAAATGACCTCAACCGCCTCTATTTAACCGCCGTAGGCCTATAAAGTCATGTTGAAAGTCGGACTAACCGGCGGCATAGGCTGCGGAAAATCGACGGTTGCCAAAATTTTCGCCGACTTGAATATCCCGGTGCTTGATGCCGACCAAATAGCCCATCGTCTGGTCGAAAAAGGGCAACCGGCACTGGCTCGAATACAACAGGAATTTGGCGCGTCCATCCTTAGCCCGGACGGCTCGCTGAATAGACCGCATCTCAGGGAAATAGTTTTTTCCGACCTTACGCAGAAACAGAAACTCGAATCGATACTGCATCCCTTAATCTATAAAACCATACAAGCAGCACTTGAACAGCTGGCCGCACCCTACTGCATTGTAAGTATTCCTTTATTATTCGAAACCGACATGACTCGTCTTGTTGACCGGATACTGGTTATCGACTGCCCTGTTGAAACACAGATCGAGCGCGTAAAAATCAGGGATAACCTGACCATTGAAAGAATACAATCCATAGTCGACAATCAAGTATCGCGCGCATACAGAATAGCGAAAGCCGATGATTTGATTGATAACTCAACGGCTGATTATAGACTTGCAGAACAGGTAAAAAAACTGCACAATTTGTACCTTTCATTAAGCGCTTGCCGGGATTAACTTGTCTGTGAACACCACGATTACCTATGAATTTCCACTCAATGAACGCATCCGGGTTTTCATACGGTTAGAACAACTTTTCCAACAATTCAGCCATTTTTTAACCGGGGAGACGGTCGCCGATAAGCGAGCGGCGATTAATGTACTGCTCGACATCATGACAATTTTCAGACGCAACGACCTAAAATCGGAAATACTGAAAGAGCTGGATCGCCATGCCAATGTGCTGAATAAAATCGCCCATAACCAAAGCGTCGACACCCAAAAGCTGGAAGAACTGCTTAACAAATTAAATGAAACCAGCAAAAAACTTTACGCCACTAACGGAAAGATCGGCACCCGCGTCATGGAAAGCGACCTGTTCCAGAGCATAGCTCAACGCAGTTCCATCCCTGGCGGCACCTGTTCCTTTGATTTACCCGAATTCCATTATTGGCTGGAACAGGATGAAGCAACTCGCTTAAAAGACCTGGAACACTGGAGCAAGCCCTTTGCCGACATTCGTATCGCAATCGACTTGATCCTTAATTTTATCCGTAATTGCAGCTCGCCTACCCAAGAAGTTGCTGAAGCAGGCTTCTTTCAATTTTTGCTGGATACCAACCAACCCAACCAACTGCTTAAAATAAGCCTGGATAAATCCATACACTGCTTTGCAGAAATCAGCGGCGGCAAACACCGCTGCACCATACGGTTCATGACGCCGTCTTCCGATAACAAGCGGCCGACGCAAAGCCCTGACGACATTCCTTTTTCCTTAACCTGCTGCCTTTTCTAATGTCGTCATCCAATAAACCGCTCATTGTAAAATGTCCCAACTGCGGATGTTCCGTACCTTGGGTCGCTGAACAGCAATCCAAACCCTTCTGCTCCGAGCGTTGTAAATTGATTGATTTGGGAGAATGGGCAATGGAAGAAAAAAGGATTCCCGGACAATCAGTGTCGTTGGAAAACGATAGCGAAGACGATACTTTTTTTCATTAACCGGGTTGCTGACTTTCTCCCATTGATATACTCGACACGGGCACAGATTGCGGCTTTTGTCCCCTCTCCCTTCGGGAGAGGGCTAGGGTGAGGGAATTCAAAAATGCGCAATTCATGACCGTTTGCAGTATAGCATCGCACTCGGCCACACAACGCAGCAAGCTATATATCCGCACTTCAAGTTGCCGGTCGAAACAAAACCGGCGCATACCGGTCCCATCTAAAAATGCTCTCTCCTTAAGTTCGGCTTTGCCGCGCGCCCCGTTCCACCGCTTGAATAGTCTTGCGTTACAACGTAATTTCATTTCAATTGACATAGCAACAACGCTATCTTCGCTTGCCGACAACGCTACCGCGGGAGAAACCGGCATACCTTTTCCATACGCGTATACCAAAATACTAAATCTGCCCCATGGCAGCCACTCCAAGGAAATCCAATCATGGCTATAGAAATAGAACATAAATTTTTGCTCGCCAACGATGCCTGGCGCACGCACATCAGCCGCTCGGTAAAATATCGGCAAGGCTATTTAAGCTCTCAGGCAACCAGCTCAATCAGGGTTAGAATTAGTGACGACCATGCCTGGTTGAACATCAAAACGGCGACTATCGGCACTCACAGGCATGAATACGAATATGAGATTCCGATGACCGATGCAACCGAGATACTAGATAGTCTTTGTAGAAAACCATTAATCGAAAAAACCCGTCATTTCGTCACCGATGACGCCAACCTTTGGGAAATAGATGAATTTGAAGGCGACAATCAAGGCTTGATAGTCGCTGAAATTGAATTGGACGAAACAGGGCAATCTTTTTCAAAACCGCTCTGGTTAGGCCTGGAAGTCACCGGAGATTTGCGTTATTACAACAACAATCTCGCGATACATCCCTATTCAGAGTGGCGTGAAGACTAAATATTTCATACACATATTGAAATATTATGAGTTTTGTTCTATATTTTCCGCATGAAAAAATTAGTTTTTGTTGTTTTATTGCTACTGTCGAGCCATTGTTTTGCGGAGAGTCTTAAAGACTCTTTAAAAAGCATTGAAACCGGATGGGCGTCTGTTTATTACAGCATGCCCAAAAGCAAACAAGGACCCGCTTATCTCCAATTGCTCGATAAGGCGACGAACTTAGCCCAACAATATCCGAACGCTGCCGAACCCATGTTCTGGCAGGCCGTGCTAAAAGCGACTTATGCCGAACAACAAGATGCATTTTCTGCGCTGGGCGCCATTCATGAGGCGCGTGATTTATTAATCAAAGCCATTAAAATCAACCCGGAAACCATGGACGGATCAGCCTATGTAACCTTAGGCACGCTGTATTACATGGTGCCCAAATGGCCTATTTCATTCGGCGACGACAATACCGCCAAACAAATGCTGGAAACCGCGCTTAAAATTAATCCTGACGGCATTGATGCCAACTATTTTTACGGCGACTTTTTGTTGTCGCATAACAAACCCAACGATGCAGCCCTTTATTTTAAAAGAGCAAGCGCAGCCCCGGCCCGCATCGAACAACCTTATGCCGACAATCGACTTAAAGACGAAGCAAGGCTTGCCTTAAAAAACGCTCAAGAGCAAAAAACCAACGGTGAAAAAGGCCTGTTTTTATCGGTATTTAATTCGGCAAGCGCAAAGTAAGCGCTATACATTCACCATCGCAGCCAATCCCGCTAAATGATGCCTTTAACAAACTCGGCATTCAATCGTGCAATTCTTTCTGCTAGAATATCGCATTAAATTAAAAATCAACTTTCCTGGTAAAAATTATGGCTTTTGTAGTCACCGAAAACTGTATTAAATGCAAATTTACTGATTGCGTAGATGTATGCCCTGTAGATTGCTTTCATGAAGGTCCTAACTTTCTGGTTATTGATCCGGATGAGTGCATAGATTGCACATTATGCGAACCTGAATGCCCTGCCAACGCAATTTTTGCAGAAGATGAATTGCCGGAAGGACAAGAAGTTTTTATTGCATTAAATGCAGAGCTAGCCAAACAATGGCCTATTATTACGGATGTAAAAACGGCTTTACCTGATGCTGACGAGTGGAATGGCAAAGAAGGCAAACTCGATCTACTGGAAAAATAAGACGCTCTGCCTTAGGTTAAGCTGTTTGTGGGACGCAAACAGCTTAACCGGACGCAAGGCAACTATATGTTCTCGCTCCACTGAAACTCTGCCGCCTTACCGTCGTCGCCCCTTAAGCCGATCACAATCCTGCCTGACGCTCACTACAAAACGGAAACGACTAAAGCAAACACAAAGACGAAAATCACAAATAGCGCGAACATTCCTCTCTTAGTCAACCCCGCCCTTATCAACTTCAATTCGGCCAGAAGTTCATGCTTAATATCACCCGAGTTAAGGATTCTTTTGCATCGACCGCGAAATGTTTGCATTTCTTCCTGCGCTTCCTGCTCGGCAATAATCTCGGCAATTTTTGAATAAAAATTACCGCATTCAGGACATTTCATCTCGCCATCATTACCTTGGCGACCACAAACTGAACATTTACTCATTTAATTCTCCACAAAAACCATTTATTCAGAACTCTTCGACATAACCCACCCGGACGTGCAAACTATCCGCCCATGCCCTCGTCAATCCGGTACGGCTCCATCTGAATGGACTCGACCCGCCGCCCCAGCATAATACAAGCGCCGTTATACCGCTCATTTCCGGTTGAAGAAAACTCAAACGAAAATATCCGTCGCACCTGCATTTTTCCCGCTTGATCTCTTTTTAACCCGATACTGTTTAGAGCAACATACTCATCCAACATCTGGACCTCCAGATTCAGGCAATTGGCCCTAACCGCTTTAAGCGCAACCTCTTTCACCCTCTGCCCGTTAAACCAGTACAGGTATGCACTCAGCAATAAAGCTATTAAAATAAGATCATCCAGCATTGTTTATAGTTTAGTGTCGTTAAACGGGGCCGCTCTATTGTACTAAGATTTACCGGCCAATCTACAAAGAGAGAAACATGAAACTTCCCATTACCGGCGGTTGTCTTTGCGGCGCCGTCAGATATGAAATCTCCGCCCAACCCATCGGCGGCTTCAACTGCCACTGCCGAACCTGTCAAAAAGCGATTGGAGCCCCCTATTTTGCAGGCCTGTTCGTTCCAGCCTCCGCCCTCGCCATAACCGGGAACTATAAAGAATACCCAACCATTGCAGCAAGCGGCCGCACGGTTTACCGCGCTTTTTGCCCCGAATGCGGAACCTCGCTGTTTGGCAGGAACAGCGCCTTCATCGACATAAGACCGGTCGCCGCCGCAACGCTTGACGATCCCGGCATTTTTCGTCCACAACACGATATATGGGTGGCAGACGCCCAACCCTGGGACTATATGAACCCTGATTTACCAAAATTTGACGGCAATCCCCGGCATTAAGTTAAGCTACCCGCAATTTTTATTTATCCTGGGAAATTTATGAACGCTGAACAACTTAGCACCATCGAAATACAACCTGAAGCCGCGCATAAATATTCTGTGATATGGCTGCATGGATTAGGCGCGGATGGCCATGACTTTGAAAGCCTTATTCCGGAACTGCATTTAACCGCAGCAACGAATACCCATTTTATCTTCCCCAATGCCCCTGTCCAGCCGGTAACCATCAACGGCGGCATGTCCATGCGCTCTTGGTACGATATTTTAGAGATGTCACTGGAACGCAAAGTCGATATTGACGGCATCTATCAATCAGCCGCCTTGATTGAACCACTGATCCGGCAAGAAATTGACAAGGGCATTGACTCGACCCATATTTTATTGGCAGGATTTTCTCAAGGCGGTGTCATTGCACTCCATGCAGGATTAAGACACCCGCATAAACTGGCCGGAATTGTCGCGCTGTCGACTTATTTGCCGACCATTGATCGATTGCAAACCGAACGTTCAGCCGCCAATAAGGATACGCCTATATTTATGGCTCATGGCATCATAGACCCCATCGTAGCGGTGGAGTCCGGTAAAGCCGCATTCGATAAACTAAAGTCAATGGACTACAACATTGAATGGCATGATTACCTGATGGAACATAGACTTTGCGTTGAAGAAATAGAACACATTTCAGCGTTTATGAATTCAATTTTCAGATGACCTCCAGCCTTAACGTTCAGGGCAAAACGAAAACTAAACGCCGACAGTCAGATTGCGTTATATAAGACCGTTGATGTTAATGTCTTTAGCCAATTGGGTTTTACATATCGTGAGTTATTAGTTGCAGCAAATCCCTCAATCTGAGGTAATTGTAGTTAGTAGGCAAGATATGAATCAGGTTGAGCCGACTGCGGGCGCCGTATATCCCGACTTAGCGTTTAATAAACAGTAAGCTAACAGAAGAAATAATAATGAAAGCTATCGATTTAACTTCTTTTGATTTGTTTAAAGATGTGCCGCTAGAATTAATCGACAAAATACTGCCGGAATATTCAGTTCATACTATTCCTGCCGGGCAGCATTTAGTAAAAAAAGATTTAAAAAATACCGCGCTTTACCTGCTTCTTGACGGGCAAGTTGAAATTTACTTAGACGAAGAAGATCAGCCTTTAAAAACAATTTGGGCGGGGGACATCATCGGAGAAATATCCCTGATAGACCAAAAGTCCGCGACTGCTTCAGCCATTTCGCTTTGTGAATGCAAGGTTATTGTAATTAATGAAGAATTAATCTGGACGCTTGTCGAGCAAAGTCATTTATTTACAATAAATTTACTTCAGCTTATTGCTAATCGTTTTCGGGGCGTTAATTCGCAAGTAGTTTCTTCGATACAGAAACAACGTTTATCCGAGCATAGGGCGATTGTTGATGACCTGACCAAATTGTACAACCGGGGCTGGCTAAACGAAAATTTCGAACCCTTACTGGCGCGTTGCAAACAAGACCTACAGCCTTTTTCCTGTTTAATGATCGACATTGACCATTTCAAAAAAATCAATGATAGCTATGGACACCAAATAGGCGATTTTGTACTGCAACAAACAGGGGAAACATTAAAAAATTTATCCAGAGCAACGGATTATGTTGTTCGTTACGGCGGGGAAGAGATGGCTATGCTTTTACTGAATACCGAAACTGCCGATGCGCTCAGAATTGCCGAACGCGTCAGACAAACGATAGAACAAAAAACCGTCGAATACGAAAAAGGCAAAGCCTTGAATATTACGGTTTCAATTGGCGTTGCTGCGTTAACCATTTCAGAAACCAGTGCCGACTTAATAAAACGCGCCGATCAAGCCTTATATTATGCCAAAGGGCATGGGCGCAATCAGGTCAGATTTAACGATGGGAATCTGGTTTGACTCATTTCTTTAAATATTGACCTTTTAGCTGCGCCTTCCCAACAGCCGGTTACGGCAAAAAGCCCCATTAACCTGAAAAGAGCGGATGGACACGGATTTACGCAGCGATTCATTGACTCTTTGCGCCTCCCCTTTCAGTGCAGCGCTATTCCTGCATAAATGCATGATCAGATTTTATCCGTGTAAATCCGCGGCTAACCGATTGATTTTTTTTAATTACAGACTGATGTTACGCATTGTCCACGAAAAGCACGAAAGACACGAAAAAACAGAGAACAGTATATTTCTCGGTTAACGATGTAATGCCAAGCATTTAGCCACATTCCTTTTGACAACGTTCATGACAGGTATGTGGCTTGATACAGGCATGACGGACAGAGGGACGCGCTTTGTTCTCCTCTGTATACCCACTTTGTTTTTCGTGCTTTTCGTGCCTTTCGTGGACTACGCTTTAATTTATTAGATGCGTGCGTAGCATCAGTTACAGACTGATCCCTGCCTGTTTTAATAACGACGCAAGTTGCGGCGATTTGCTAGAGACCAATTTGTCCAAACTATCATACCAGTAACCTGCTCCCGCCATTTCAGCGGCATCAGTCAAAAGCTTTGCGGGAACTTGGTATTTAAGCATAGCGCTACTGACCACATCGCTTGAACGCTGTTCGGGGTTATTTACCAGGGCGACGGTCAACGTATATTCTTGACCGGGCTGTAATTTAATTCCCGAATCTTGAAGCCTAATCGCCTGAATGCCGGATTGTTGAATACCATTAATGGTCTTTTCCAGTAGCGGTTCGGCCTCGCCCTGGGTTAGGGTGATTTCCACGGGTGCCGGGCCGGTCTTGGATATAAACCAATACAGCGTTGGCGACTCTTGACTGGTCAATGCGGTTTGTTCAGGCGCCAGCACTTCAAGCCTGGCATCATGATCGCTGGAACCGCGCGATCCGCCGCCGACGCGGGTAGCGGGAGCCCCCATTTTGGGCGGCTTGAAAACCACCGCATTATCGGCCACCGCGGGAAAGGCCTGGAGCAGTATCAAAGCGGATAAGACAGTAAGTAGAGTTGGAATCGCGGCTATTTTCATGGGGCTCACCTTCTTGTTTTTAATGTAGTGTCGAGTAGTTAGGAAATAACTTGGTATATGTTGAGCATTTTGACTTTGCCTTTCAATTGGAATTCACCCACTTTTTCGGTGCGATAGCGGTCGCGGACCAACTCCCAGGTAGGTTCCCCAATAAGAATTCGGCAAGGGAGTTCCTGTGTTGGCGCGGCGATGGCTTTATCGAAACTTTCCAGTCTCGATGCCGTAATGGTAGTTTCGCCGGTTACCGCATATTCCATGCGTTGCTTGCACCCTAAAGTGCCTGCCACTGCAAGCCCCGTATGAATGCCTATGCGCATATACGCAGGAGGCAGACCTTGTTGCCGCCAAACCAGATTGAGTTCTTTAAGCCTCCGGTTCATGCGCAGTCCGCTGGCTACGGCGCTGAGGGCATCGGCCTTAATACCCTCGGCATCGTCTTTAAACGCAGGCGCCCCGAATACCGCCATGATCCCATCTCCCATATAGCCTTTGATCATACCATTCTCATCCATAATAATATTACTCATTTCTTCCATGTAGGCGTTCAGCCAGCTCATCAAGGCGACCGGAGTCATGGTCTCTGAGATAGGAGTAAATCCGGCCAGATCGGAAAATAAAACAGTCGCCGTGATTTGACAGGGTAGCACCCCCCCTGCATCGAAATACTTATCCCGGTTTTCCCACAAATCGGCAGCAACTTGCGGCGAAACATGCTGCTCAAAGATTTTAAGCAATTGTTGGCGTTCGTTCCGTTCTTGATTAGAAAACCAGACCACACAGGCGACTAACGTTAACATCCAACCCAAGGCGGGCGGCAACAAGGGAATCCACAGCGCCTGGAAAAATACCGCAATAACAAACAGTATTGTCAAACCCGCCGACAGTATCCCTGTCATATGGATTAGACCGCCGCGCTTGAGGCTGGCTAAACCGCCCAGAAAGCACCACAAAAAAAGCCAGCCGTACTCATAAATCTCCGGCCAATCGGATTGCAACGGATAAGTTCCTGAAGCGGCCTGAAGTATTTGGTCAATCAAATGAGCATGCAGCTCGACTCCGAAACGCGGTTCTTTGAATCCCGGCAAAAGTTTATAGTCGTTCAAGCTCGGCGCGGTAGAGCCTAACAGGACAATCTTATCCTTAAGGCTTGCGGCGGGAATTTCGCCATCCACTAATTGGGACAGGGTAAAGCCCGGAAAGGAGCGATGCAGGCTCGGGTAATTCAAAAAGACCTGATAGCCGCCCATATCTTCGTGAATATAGGGCCCGAAATGATCCGGCAGCGGTGAAAAAACCGCCTGCCCCAAACGCAGAAAACCCTGCTCGGTGCCTTCAGGATTGATATTTTTTGCACTCAGGTATTTCTGCGCGATTAACAAAGGAAAAGAGCTATAAGTTACCTCCTTGTCGTCCATGAACAGCAAGCCCCGGCGAAACACGCCGTCGGTATCGGGAAGGGTATTGTTAAAGCCGATTTGCGAGCCGTTTAGTAAAAATTGAGGCGCTGCAATGCTGCCCTGTTCAGGCGTGCCTACAAAAAAAATCCAAAAAAGAGTGTCATGCGCGGTTAAAAGCTGTTCCAGTTGTTTAGAGCCGGGCGCAACGGGCTGATCGCGATATTTATCCACCCCGGCCACAGTTACGCCGGCTGCCAGCAATTTTTCCAAGGCTTCGGCATAATAGCCGTCGTTGACAGGAAATCCGAAACGTTTCAAATCGGCTTCGGTTTCTTTGATGATGACTATCGGCGATGAAACTTCGCTGTCCGCTTTAAGCGCTAACAATCGGTCGTAAACGGATAATTCCATCATCTGCAAGCCGCCTGAAAAACGGATGCCCGCCAAACCTAAGAACACTATCAGGGCGAGAAAACCTACCACAACAAAGCGGTTTTTAAGCCATTTCATAGCGCTACATCCAATTGCCGATTAATAAAAATGGCGCCCAATAGGTGGCATGGCGGTATCTTGCATCCTTACGCAGTTCCAACTGAGCCAGGCGCAAGGCCTGGGCTTTGGATTGGTTATCTTTTAAATGTCCGTAAAAATAAGCCACCAGATCCGAGGAGGACTGGTCGTTGATAAACCACAGCGAAGCCAGGGCGCTGCGCACGCCCGCCTTAATCGCAACTCCCGCCATGCCTAAAGCCGCGCGATCATCGCCGGCCGCAGTTTGGCAAGCGCTCAGCGTCAACAGTTCCAGAGGATTGTCTTTGTATTTATTTTTCCCAAACAATTTTTCCAGAATATCCATCGTTGCCCGTCCGTTATAAGTGAGCAGAAAAGTTTTTTGCGGATCTTTATCAAATTGGCCATGAGAGGCGATATGGACAATTCGATAGGGATTCCTGGCCATCTCCGCTGTTAAACCGTCTATTTGAAACTGTTGATTTTTAAACAGCTCCCCGCCTAACTCCTTCTGTATAGTTTCCAGTTCATATTCGACATTCGGAAGCCAGGAAAAACCCTGTACCGCCTCGGTAAGACCGTTGAGCAGGATAGTCATGCCTTCAAAAGGGAGTTTCTTCGGGTCGGTTAACGACAAGCCCGGCGTGGTCGCAAAAGCAAAACGTTCAACCGCATAATGTCGGCCGTCATAAAGAGCGGAAAAGGGAATGGTGCGTAAAGCGCCGTCCGGGACAATGACCAAGGTATCGACGCGATGAGCTTCCAAATCGGCCAGCAGCGGCGCAAGCAGCCAGGAATACAATTGCTTGGCGGGTTTAAGATAGGAAAAAGTGCTGCGTTTTTCCAACTTTTGCCGAAAATCATGAATTTCGGCATTCATCCGCTCATTGCCGACCGGGACGATATACTGTTTAAGGCCGTCACTAAAACTGACAATAATTTCAGTCCGGTCCGGCAATAAGATGGGATAGACCACCGCGGTTTGCTGTAAAACCTGTTCCAAGCCCTGGGATTTTTCCTTAAACCGCACCACGCAACGATCCTGGAAATAATCCTGCAACTCGGCCGTTTTTAGTTTTTCAAGGGTAAAGCGCGCCTTATCAAGCAAGCGCTGCTTTTGCGCTGGATCTTGTTCAGAAGCGGCTTGTTTCAGCAATAAATCCGCAAGACCGGAATATAAAGGGCTCACTTCCTTGGAAAAAGATTGTTCGAAGCTCTGACTGTCGCGAATTTGTTGCAGGTTATCCACCGCCCTTTGAAAGGCCGACAAGGCCAAGTCGTCGTGACGTTGCAGGTGATGCAAACGCCCCGCCTGCCATTCCCAAAGATACAGGCTTTCCATCGCAAGCGCGTGTTGCGCGGCAGCGGCGGCTTTATTGGTAAGCGCCAAGGCTTTTTCGTAATCGCCTTGTTGTTCAAAGACCGTGCCTTGATAGCCTAAAGCGTAAGAATGCAAACGCTCGTCCTTAAGAACTAAACTGGATTTTTCTGCTTCCTGTAACAATTCCATCAGGCGCTTATCTGAAGCGGGCAACAGTTTGTAGGCTTGGGCAATCCTGACTAACCTGATGAATGCCATGGTCCGCCGTTTTGAAGCGGGCAGGTTTTGTATTTGGCTCGCTGTTGCCGACCAAAGATTTAAGGCTGAAGGGGCGTTTTGTTTCGCCAGCAAAGCAAGTTGCAGCAATTCGGCATTAACCCGCATCCAACTATCGCCGCCACGCTGCGCATAAGTCACCGCTTTTTGGTAATGCTGCAAAACCTTGTCATCCTGGGCATCAACCTTGTCCAATAACGCCAAACCCAGTTCAACTTGAGCTAATTCAGTCCAGAGCATCAGCGGTTCAGCCTGACGTTGAATGTTGCCCAGTCTCGACCGTGCCGAGTCCGGTTGCGACAACGTTAATTCGGCGAGCGCCAGTTCCAATTCAGCGTAAAGCTTTTTTTTGGGATCGGATGAAGCGGAGAGTTGCTCCAAAGCCAGCTGTGCCGACTGCAAGGCTTTTTTATTTAAACCAAGCTCGCGAAAGGCGCGGCTTTTTCTCAGTTCCAAGTCAAAGACAGCGTCGGGCGACGAAGCCTGAACGTGTTGCCAAGCTAACAAAGCATTGGCAGTATCGCCGCCGCTTAAAAGTTGGTCGCCGGTTTTAAGAGGATTGTTGGTGTCGATTGGCACAGTGCTACAGGAAACCAACAGCATCAGAAGAAATATTGCAGCTATAATATTCGCAACCTGGATACGAAAAGTAAAACCGGAAAAATGCACGGTATCTCCGAAAACGAGCTATGGGGGTGTCGGTTTCAATGATACATGATTCCACTTGGATTTAATCCAAAAGCTTTTGTCCCGTTTTTAATTTATCCTATCGTCTGTCAACCAAAATTCAAGTCGGCTAAACGCGTGTACATGCATAGATTCATATTTTTATTAACGCAATTTCTTGGCTTAGGCTTAATGCTTACCGCTATTAGCAAACCGGCAATCTCCGGCCCGGCGGAAACGATTGATAGACCGATACAACGTTACCAGGAAAAACCGCTGTCGCCGCAAAAACACCCCCAATCGCCGATAGCGCTCTCCAAGCCCGCGCCCCCGGTACTTCCGGCTTTAAAGCCATCATCAGGTCCCGGCTTTTATCTAAGAAAAATCCATATAACAGGCAACACCGTCCTTAGCGACGCCGAACTTCAGGCTATCAGCCGACCTTATGAAGGCCGCAATGTTAATGAAGATGAGCTGCGTCAGTTACGCCAGGATTTAACCGCTTACTACATAGGCAAAGGCTTTATAAACTCGGGCGCGGTGTTGCCGGAACAGGATATTAAAAACGGCGAACTTGACATCATGATCGTAGAAGGCCGTTTAACCGAAATAGAGCTTGAAGGACTGGATCATCTCAAAGAATTTTATATTCGCTCCCGGCTTCAGGGAGATGAAGACGCGCCATTAAACGTCAATGACCTGCAACACCGGCTGCAAATTCTGCAACAAAACGCTTTGATTCAAAAAATAAATGCCGACTTAAGTCCGGGATTGAAACCCGGCGCGGCGCGTTTACATGCCAGATTGCAGGAAAACCGCCCCTGGTATCTTACTTTCGGCGGCGACAATAATGGCGTGCCCAGTGTCGGCGCCGAGCGGGTTGCAGTCTGGGCGGGGCATCGCAATCTTTTCGGCATTGGCGATGCGGTAAACGGAAATTTCAATATTTCCGAGGGCCAAACCCAGTATGCGTTTGACTACGCCCTCCCCTTTACGCCTTGGGATACCCGTTTTATCACCAGTTATCAACACGCCCAGGCCGATGTGGTGGAAAAACCTTTTGATCAGTTAAACATTTTCAACGAATCCGATTCTATCGCCATTGGCGTTTCCCAACCCGTATGGCAAACTCTGGAAAATTCCTTGACCTTAGGCGTCACCGGCGAATGGCGGCATAGCAAAGCTTTTTTGTTGGACGAAGCGTTCAGTTTTTCGCGTGGCGCGATAAACGGCGTCAGTAATGTCAGCGTATTGCGCTTTAGTCAGGATTGGTTAAATCGTACCGATACCCACGTCTATGCGGCCCGCTCTATTCTCAATTGGGGTATCGATGCTTTCAATGCGACGATTAATCCCGGCAGCTCAGAGTTACCCGACGGCCGTTATTTTTTCTGGCTGGGTCAGGCCCAATGGGTGCAAAAGTTATTCGATACGGGCATTGAAATGCATTTACAGGGCAATGCCCAATTAGCCGCAAACCCCTTGCTGTCTTTGGAGCAATATGCGCTGGGCGGCATGTACAGTGTCCGCGGCTATCGTAAAAACCAATTGGTTCGCGATAACGGTTTTTCTTCAACATTGGAACTCAGAACGCCGATTCCTTATCTTGACGATTACTTAGGCAAAGATGTGCTGCGCTTTGCGCCTTTTATGGATTACGGCAGAGCCTGGTACACCGAATTCACCACGCCTTCACCTCATGTATTAGCCAGCGCAGGGGTTGGTTTGCACATAGATCCGGTTAAAGAACTGCACATGGAATTTTACTGGGCGCGTCCGCTTCGCAAGATCGAATATAACGGTTATGACTTACAAGACTCGGGGATTCATTTCCAGATGGCTTATACACCGTTTTAACCGCCCAGGCTTCATTCCATCGTAGAAAAGCCAAGGAGAATAGTGTTGAAAATGCAAAAGGGTTTGTTAGGGCTGCTGTTACTGGTGCGGCCAATGATTGTCTGGGCTGACATCACTTTCGACAACAGCAGCCTCGTACCGGGCGGCGTTCAAAATACGACGCTGACCGGTACTATGACCGTCCCCGCCAGTTCAGGAAAACAGCTGGGCGGTAATTTATTCCACAGCTTTAGCGCTTTTAACATTAACACCGGCCAAAGCGCGACCTTTACAGATACCGGCGCGGCTCCCGGCTCCATTAGCACTGTATTAGGCCGCGTAACAGGCAATGCCGGTTCCAGCATTGACGGCTTGTTAAAATCGACCATCCCCAACGCCGACGTCTACCTTATCAATCCCAACGGCATTACTTTCGGTTCCCATGCCAGTATCGATGTACCCGGAGCCTTTCGCGCCGGCACGGCCAATTCGGTAAACTTATCGGACGGCAAACAGTTTAATGCCTCAAAAGTCGATGATGCGCTTTTAACCTCTTCATCGCCTGCCGCTTTCGGTTTTTTAGGTAACTCGCCAAGCAACAATGGCAAGATTACCGTGGATGGCGCGCAGCTTAATGTAAAAACAAGCAAAACCCTGGATTTGGCGGCAGGCGAACTGGACATGAAAAATAATGCAAAGCTGAATGCTCCCGCCGGAGAAATTCGCTTAGTCGCATTAAAGGGGCAAGGAACCGTCACTGTGCAGTTAGACGGCGACGGCAAGATGCCCTTGCCGACCGCAACGCTTTCAGCTGGCAATGCCGGGAACATTACCCTCTCCAATACCGTTGTAAACTCGGATGGCAATGGCGGCGGCCGCGTGGCGTTATGGGGCGATGCCATTACCCTCGGCAACGGTGCAAAAATTAACGCCTCGAATACCGGAGCGAGCAATGCCGGTTCAGCCCAAGGCATTGAAATTCGCGGCAACAATTTAACCCTGAAAAATCAATCGTCAATTCATGCGGAGGCAGGCAACGCAGGCAAAGCGGCCAATATCAATGTGACCGTTACGGATCTGAATCTTGACAACTCGGCCATCACTTCGACAGCTATAAACAATAGTACCGGTGACGCCGGGGTTATAACGGTAAGCGCCGACGCGTTGAGTGTTCAAAACGGCGGTAATATTTCATCCAGCACGGCCGCGCAGGGCAATGCCGGTAAAGTTGCGGTGACCGCTAAGCAAATAATTATAGATGGGCAAAATAATGCCAACTTAACCGGCATCTACTCGGATGCGCTGACACATAGCCGGGGCAAAGCCGGCATCGTAGAGATCGGCACGGATACCCTGGACATTAAAAATGCAGGGGCTATCGGTTCAAATACGTTATCTTCCGGTGATGCGGGGAATGTCAATATTAGTGCAAACACGCTAAAAATTGACGGCCAAAATTACTCAGGGTTTACCGGCGTTACTTCGGCAGGTAACAGCGGAAATGCAGGAACAATAACAATCAATAGTGGTATTCTGAATATTGTTAATGGAGGCAGTATTTCAACAAGTACTTTTGGTTCGGGCGACGCCGGTGAAGTCATCATTAAAGCCAGCACGCTGGATATGGAGAACGACAGTAAGATTTCATCCGATACAAGTGGTTTCGGTAATGCAGGTAAAGTGACCGTGACCGCAGGACAGACAACCATCGACGGAAAAAATAATGCAAATAGCCCAAGCGGTATTTTTTCAGATGCCCTTTCACAGAGCCACGGTAATGCCGGAATCATAACGGTAAATAGCGACACGCTGGATATTCTAAATAGCGGACAAATTGCTTCAAATACTTTTGCCTTTGGTAAAGCAGGGGATTTAAGGGTTACCGCAAAAAGCTTAAAAATTGACGGTCAAAACAGTTCGGCGTTTACGGGGCTTTCTTCTTCTGCGCTTTCAGGCAGTAGCGGTGATGCCGGTACAATTACGGTAAATGTCGGCATACTGGATGTTGTCAATAGCGGGCGAATTTCATCAAGCACTCTAGCCCTAGGCAATGCAGGTGCTATCAATGTCACCGCAAACACTATTAAAATTGATCGGCAAAATAGTCAGGGGGTAACCGATATTTCTTCCGAAGCCAGTATCGGTAGCGTCGGTAATGCTGGGGCAATAACGATAAGCACCGACACACTGGATATTCTTGATAATGGCGTCATCTCAACGAATACCTTCGGTGCAGGCCATGGCGGTAATATTGCCGTGACCGCTAAAGACATAACTATTACCGGCAAAGACAGTTCACCATACGATGAATCCCTGCAAACAGGTATTATTTCCGAGGCCACCAAATCGAGTTCGGGTTATGCAGGAACTATAAACGTAAAAACCGACTCACTGACCATTCAGAGCGCCGGAAAAATTTCCTCGGATACTCAAGGCTCGGGTAATGGCGGCGATATTTCCGTCTCGGCGAAAAATATTTACCTTGACGGTAAAACCAGCCAACAAAAAACCCTGATCGCTTCGGACGCGCTTTCCGGCAGTTCCGGCAATGCCGGTACCGTCACAGTCAATACCGATACTCTGGACATCAAGAATAAAGCTCAAATTTCATCCGACACCTATGCCGGTGGCAATGCCGGCAATATAAACATTACTGTTAATGAAAAAACCGGCCTGAACAACGGCACTATCGGTTCATCATCCTATGGCAGCGGTTTGGGCGGCAGTGTCAGCTTGAGCAGCCCCTTATTAACTCTGGATAACGGCGCATCAATTAGCGCATCTTCAACTACTAGAGCAAAAGGCGGCGACATCGCCCTTAGCGCAAAGGTGCTTAGGTTACAAAGCCAATCCGTCATTTCTGCGGCAAATACGGGATCAGGAGAGGCCGGCACTATCAACATCACCACCAGCGATTCGACATACCTCACGAACAGCAAAATTTCCGTAGAATCTGCCCTGGGCGATGCGGGAGGGGTTAATATTATTGCTAAAAATATATTGTATTTGCTGAACAGCTCAATTAGCACCTCCGCCGCCGATGGCAAAGGCAACGGCGGCAATATTACCATCGACCCGGTCTTTGTGATTTTAAACAGCAGCAATATCATTGCTAACGCATCTCAAGGTTCCGGCGGCAACATTAATATTACCTCCACCTATTACTTCGCGAGCACCGATAGCGTCGTCCAAGCGTCCTCGCAATTCGGCTTGCAAGGAACGGTTTCTATAAATAGTTCCAACTCGAATATTGCGGGCAGTATTGGGGTGTTGCCTACAGATTTTACCGATGCTTCCAACCTCATGGATAAACAATGCGGAAGCGGCGACGAACAGGCAAGAAGCAGCTTTACCGCTTCCGCTCTCTATGACCTGGTTTTACCTAGCCCTGATAGCTTTTTTAATTATATTCCTGCTTCGGTCTCGGGATGCGGGGCTTAATCCCGCACTTTGATTTTTCGGCTTTGCAATGGACAGCTGATTTTTTAGATCCCTACCGTTTTTTGGGATGGCCTAAATTTTAGATATGACAAAAATTACCCGCCGATTACCGGCATGAAGCGGCTGGTCAGGATAAAGTAAGCGCGTATCGGCATAGCCGACTGCATTTAGATGATTGGCCTCTATGCCTAAATCTATCATCAACCTGGCTACGCGCGCGGCTCTTGCCGCGGATAATTCCCAATTGGTCGGATATTGCACAGTGGCAATAGGCGCGGAATCCGTATGGCCCTCTATTTGTATAAAAAAAGCTTCATGCATTAGAGAGGACGCAATTTTGCCTATTAAATCCTGAGAATTATCATTTAAATCCGCGCTGCCCGGCTCGAATAACATCCCCCCTTCTGTCGATATTTCTACCCCGGTTGTCGTCAGCCTGACTTGAGCATGGCTAGCCAGACCCTGACTTTTAATATACTCGCCAATATTTTGGTAAAGGCTGGTGTAATCCAGCTTTTCGACCTTGTTTGTACCGGCATCCCCTACCGCTTCGTGTATGGACTGGGACATTTTTTCGTGTTTACTGACATCTGCACTTTTTAACGTATACATAATGACGAAACAGCCCATTAATAGGGTTATCAAGTCGACAAAAGACAGCATCCATTCATCTTGGTCATCCCCATTTCGCGGCACGATGAATAAATCATCATTTGAGTTTTCTTGGTCATCATTCATGGGAAAAGCCTAAGTTAATTTTTCTAAAATGCATCGGAAACACCAGCGTCTACTTGCTGATTGCCCGCCATTGTTCGTGTTTAGTCATCATTTCCAATTCGCTTTTGACTAAATCGATAGGCGTCTTTTTTGAAATCAATATACAGCCTTCCATGATGATAATCATGCGTTGAACTTGAGAGGCTATACGTCCCTCCAATTTAACCGCCATCGGAAAAAAAACCAAATTGGCCAATAATATGCCATATAACGTGGTCATCATGGCTAGCGCCAAGGATTTACCCATATTGCTGAAATTTTCATCCATGCTTTGAAACATGACAATAAGGCCAATTAAGGTACCGACCATTCCAAAAGCGGGCGCTAATTTAGCCATAGTGCGCAATAACTGCGCCTCGCTTAAAGTTTTCTGTTTTGCATTCTGAATAGAAAAACGCATCAGGCTGCGCATTTTCTTTTCAGGGTATTGATCAAGCACCATCTGTAATCCTTCGCGTAAAAAGGCATTACCCGTTTTGGCTATTTTAGTTTCTATAGCCTTTTCGTTACCGGTTAAGGTGAGTTCCGCGCAATCCAGAATACTTTGAATATATAATCGGCTGGCCTGATCTTCGCGATGAAAAACTTTGATCATTGACTTGAAAACGCCAAACATATCTTCTAACGAATGGCATATAAAACTAGCACCAACGACGCCTCCCACTACAATTGCAAGGCCTCTTGGGTTAAAGAAAATAGAAATATCGGCGGTGGCTTCGAGCATAGCCCCGACTAAAACGACAAGACCGATTATAACGCCTGTTAATGTTGCAATATTCATGACTTTAATTTTTTATAATTGAATTATTAACTAAAAATATATAAATAATACCTTATGTTTTAATCCGGCATTTGATCAACAAATGGCAGTATCTGGCATACGGATATTAAATTATAGCGGTAGATTATTGGTTTTTTTATATAATTAAGAAAGAGGAGGTTTTTTAATGCGTTTTATTATATCGATAAATGATTTCTCCAGCGCTTGGTTTTCTAAATCATCATCAATATTTACCTTATCGATTGTATTTTCAATAATACCTTTCATTCGCGATGAAAAACACGCCATAACTATTTCAGCTATCTCAGCGGATGCTAATTTTACTAATTTAGCCACAGTATAGGGTTCTAATTCCTGCAATGCGTGTTGAATTGTTTTTTTATCTATAAATATCAAATCATCCAGGGCATTTATTTCAGATATATCTTTTACGCTGGGTTTTTCGAAAAACTGTTTGCCCTTATCGTGTATTAAATCGAATAAAACAGGTTTGTTTATAAAAAATAAGTTGTCTGGGAAATCAGCAACGCACATTTTACTGTAAAACCTTTTTTGATTAATATCAAATAACTCAAGAGCTTCGTTAATTTCCATTAATTCCAACTCCGATGAAACTGAATCCGAAAACACTTTGCCGGGTTGGTTTTGAATATTTTTTGCCGCCTCTAATAAATTGTTTGAGACGAGGTATAACAGGACTTCTCCATCCTCTCCATGAGAAGTCGAATAACTACTGTTAACTTTTGATTTTCTTTTTTGGCGGATCAAGCCAAAGCCGGTAAGCTGCTGAAGAACTTCTTTAGCCTGATGGGGAAGTATGCCAAGCGTTGCGGTAATTTGCTTAATGACCGGCTCCGCTAATATCCAATCACTCGTGACGGCCTTGAAATTTAGATCGAGTAAGGTCGCGACTGCATAAAAAGTATTAACGGATGTCGTATTATTAATTGAAATATCTGTCAATCTTTTCAGACGATTCAATAACATCTTTATGATTTTTTCGGTTAAAGGATGCGAACTTTTTAAAAGCTTTTGAAAATCCTCATTGCTAACCTGAATAACTTCCACAAAAGTTGTTGCTTTGCAGGAGGCTGATCGAGGCGCATTGGAGATTAATCCCATCTCGCCAAAAAATGCGCCAGGCCCTAAGGTATTTACAACAAATCGCTTTTCATGTCTTTTAATTGAGACCTCGACCTCGCCTTTCTGTAGAATATAAAAGTGTTCGCTGGACTGGCCTTCTTGAAAAATAATTTCTCCTTTTAGGTATTGCCTTACCCGGTCTATTTTTTCTTTTTCACTCATTTAAAATCCACTAAGAATATATATTTTCATGGTATTAACTTATGTGTTAGCTGGTCGTTTATATTTTTAACTTTAATCGATTATGTTGCACCCTGATTCCTGACAAAATATTACCTTAAAAATTGTATCCCTAAAATATATTCAGCCTCTATTTCTTTCCAATCAAGCACATAAAAACCGGACCGCTCTATGAAAACGCCTGAATATGAAATGATGCGAAGATATGTCTTTAATAACTTAGAATCCGAATTGGATCATCGGCTTCATTACCACGGCATACATCATACAAGAGATTATGTATTACCGGCTGCCGAGCATTTAGCCTATTTAGAAAATATCAAAGGCGAGCAGTTAACTTTGCTTTTAACGGCTGCGGTTCTTCATGATATTGGTTATCTCAAGCAATACGCAAACAATGAGTTTATTGGTGCATCTATTGCCGCCGACCTCTTACCTCGGTTTTCTTATACGCCACAACAAATAGAAATTATCCAATCTATAATTATGGCAACAGCCTTGCCTCAATCGGCTAATACTATTTTAGAAAAAATAATGTGCGATGCCGATCTTTGCCATTTTGGTTCATCTAATTTTATTAGTCTGTCAAACAGCTTATGGCGTGAATTAATTGAATTTGGCTATACTATTTCAAAGGACCAGTGGAATAAAAATACTCTTGATTTTCTAAACTCACACTTATATTGGACAAAAACCGCATCCACAGAATGGAATAAAGTAAAAAAAGATAATATTAAAAAACTGTTAGAGCAAATAAAATACCCAGAATTATAATTATATATAATAGTATCTACTACTTTGCATACCGGCTTTTAATCTAAAAAAAATATCTGTTTTTTTGTTTAAGTTGATACTAATAAATTGGCGTTGAAACATACCCATTCACAAGCCTGAGCAATCCGTTTTTGCCGGAACTTTAGAATAAGTCGATTCCGGCTTTTTTCAAAAGCGCGTCGATTAACCTCGCTTAATATGCTGCGGCGGCACGTCGCGTCGCGTTATGCCGGTATAGAGCTGTCTTGGCCGGCCTATCTTTTGATCAGGGTCCGCGATCATTTCATCCCAATTGGCAATCCAGCCCACGGTTCGACCCATTGCGAACATGGCGGTAAACATGTTGCTGGGGATGCCTAATGCGTGCAATACAATGCCGGAATAATAATCGACATTCGGATAGAGTTTTTTCTCGATAAAATACGCGTCTTCAAGAGCGATACGCTCCAGCTCCAGCGCCAATTTAAATATTTTGTCGTCATGCAGACCCAGCTCGGTGAGCACTTCATGGCAGGTTTCGCGCATTAATTTGGCGCGTGGATCGTAATTTTTATAAACCCTATGGCCGAAACCCATCAGCCTGAACGGATCGCTTTTATCCTTGGCCTTGTTGATAAACTTATTGATATTCGAGACATCGTCAATCTCCTCAAGCATGTTGAGAACAGCTTCATTGGCGCCGCCATGAGCGGCTCCCCAAAGACAGGCGATTCCGGCCGTAATGCAGGCGTAAGGGTTAGCGCCGCTGGACCCTGCTAAACGCACTGTCGATGTCGATGCATTTTGTTCATGATCGGCATGCAGGATCAAAATTCTGTCCAGCGCTTTGACCAAGACAGGATTGGGCTCGAAGTCGTCGCACGGCGTGCCGAGCATCATGCGCATAAAGTTTTCAACATAACTCAGCTTGTTTTTCGGGTACATAAACGGCAAGCCGGTACTGTACTTATGACACATCGCCACGATGGTCGGCACTTTGGCAATCAAACGGATCGCGCTTATGTCACGATCCCTTTTAGATTTAATGTCCAGCGCGTCGTGATAGAACGCCGACAATGCGCCAACGACAGCGACCATAATGGCCATAGGGTGGGCGTCTCGACGAAAGCCTTTAAAGAAATTGGTCAGTTGATCATGCACCATCGTGTGCATGGTTATGGTACCTTCGAACTGCTGCATTTCATCGGCGTTGGGCAATTCGCCATTCAGCAACAGATAGCAAACCTCTAAAAAAGTACAATGTTCTGCAAGTTGCTCAATAGGGTAACCGCGATACAGCAATATGCCTTTTTCACCATCGATATAGGTTATCGATGAACTGCAACTGGCCGTGGAAGTAAATCCGGGATCATAGGTAAACATGCCGGTCTGTTGATACAGCGACTGGATGTCCACTACATCGGGGCCCGTAGTTCCAGATAAGACAGGCAACTCACATAAAGACTGAGTTTTCTCATTTAAGGTAACGCTGCGCAATTTAGTCATGGTTTTTCTCAGTTTTGAAACAGGGTCTGTAGCGTCATCAAAAGACCGGCTAAATTGCGCAGTTTCGCAGTTTAGCCGGCCTCTTGACCGGTATTTTAAAAGGAATTCGCTTATAAAATAACAAGCTCCGGAAAATATCTTTCATTCATGCAACGGCCATGCAGTCCTATCAATGACGACCTGGAAAGTGCGCCATTAAGCTGAAACCGCCCTCTCTATGGCTTGTTTTGCCAATTCAGTCACCTTAGCCCAGTTTTTCGATTTTACCACATCCGCCGGCGCCAACCATGATCCGCCCACACAGGCAACGTTGCTTAACTGCAAATAACTGTTGTAATTTTCCGGAGAAATGCCGCCTGTCGGACAGAAGGTCGCGCCAGGGACAGGCCCGGCTATCGATTTTAGCATCGGTATGCCGCCCGCCGCTTCGGCCGGGAAAAATTTGAAATGATCCAGGCCATATTCCATTCCGAACATAAGTTCCGACAGCGTCGATATGCCCGGTATCAATGCGATATTTCCGTCGATGGCGGCGGCCAAAAGCTTCGGCGTTAAGCCGGGACTAATCGCGAAAACGGCTCCGGCATCTTCCGCCGCCTTGAGTTGCTCCGGCGTAGTGATAGTGCCCGCACCGACAATCGCGCCTTCAACTTCCTGGCTGATAAGCCTGATCGCATCTAACGCTATCGGGGTGCGCAACGTTATCTCCAGCACTTTAATACCGCCTGCGACCAACGCCTTCGCCAGGGGAACCGCTTCATCAAGATTCTGGATAACCATTACAGGCATCACCGGGCAAGTATTTAAAATAATAGTAGGTTGAATTTTCCAGTTATTTTTAGTCATGGTTATACCAAATTTTTATAGTTATCGTTATTAATCGGCGACAAACAAATTGCAGGCGCCGGTTTCAGCGGAAGACGCGCCCAGACGGAAAGCGCCGAACAATTCGCGGCCCATGCCGAAATGGTGGCCCTTGGCGCTATTCGCTGCTGGAACGCGGGCATTAAACTCATCCGCGTCCACCAGCACATTAACCTCGCCGGTTTGAGTGTTCAAATGGATAATGTCGCCGCTGCGCACTTTGGTTAACGGACCGCCCTCTTCACATTCGGGACACATATGGATAGCCGATGGCACTTTGCCCGACGCGCCGGACATCCGCCCATCCGTGACCAGCCCGACCTTGAAGCCTTTATCCTGCAATACGCCCAGAGACGGCGTCAATTTGTGCAATTCAGGCATACCGTTGGATTTCGGCCCCTGAAAGCGCAGCACCACGATAACATCCTTTTCCATTTCGCCGCGCCTGAAGGCCGCCACCACATCGTCCTGATCGTCAAACACCATCGCAGGCGCTTCAACGATCTGGTGTTTTTCCGCCACCGCCGACACTTTGGACACCCCGCGTCCCAAATTGCCGTGCATCACATGCAAGCCGCCGCCGGCCGCAAAAGGCTTGGCGACCGTGCTGATAACTTCCGCGTCCAAAGAGGCTTCCGGGCAAGGCGCCCAAACCAGTTTACCGTCAACCAGTTTGGGTTCCTGATGATAATTATTCATGCCGCGCTGGTCTGCTACGGTCAGAATATCTTCATGCAACAGGCCGTTGTTTAACAGCTCGGCAATCAATACGCCCATGCCGCCCGCGGCCTGGAAGTGATTAATGTCCGCTTGGCCGTTCGGATAAATACGGGTTAACAACGGCACCGCCCTGGACAGCTTATCAAAATCATCCCAATTGATAATGATGCCCGCGGCACGCGCAATGGCGACCAGATGGATCGTGTGATTAGTCGAACCGCCCGTTGCCAGTAAGCCGACAATGGCGTTCACAATCGCTTTTTCGTCGATCGCATGCCCAATCGGACGAAAATCATCGCCCATCGCGGTAAATTTTAAAACCTGTCTGGCTGCGGCTTTGGTCAGTTCATCGCGCAATGGCGTGTAAGGGTTGATAAACGAACTGCCCGGCAGATGCAGGCCCATGATCTCGACCATCATCTGGTTGCTGTTGGCGGTGCCGTAGAACGTACAGGTACCCGCGCTGTGATAGGACGCGGACTCGGACTCCAGCAATTCTTTACGGCCGATTTTACCTTCGGCGTAAAGCTGGCGGATACGTACTTTTTCCTTATTGGGCAAACCGCTGGGCATGGGACCTGCCGGTACGAACACCGCAGGCAAATGGCCGAAACTCAACGCGCCGATCAACAATCCCGGCACAATCTTGTCGCAGACGCCCAAGTACAGCGCGCCGTCAAACATGTTGTGGCTTAAGCCCACGGCCGTCGCCATCGCAATCACATCGCGGCTGAACAACGACAGCTCCATGCCGGGACGGCCTTGCGTGACCCCGTCGCACATCGCCGGAACGCCGCCTGCAAACTGGGCGACGCCGCCAGCTTCCTTAATGGCGGCCTTGATCAACGCCGGCGCGTCTTTGTACGGTTCATGCGCCGACAACATATCGTTATAAGAAGAGATAATGGCGATGTTGGCTTTTTTGTGCCCGGTTAAATCGCTTTTTTCACCGGCTCCGCAAGCGGCGAACGCATGGGCCAAATTGCCGCAAGCCAGCTCGCCGCGATGCGGCTCTTTCTTCGCGGCCGCATCAACTCGCGCCAGATAGGCTGAGCGGGTTTCGCGGCTGCGTTCAATAATTTCGTTAGTTACGTTTTCTAATACGGAATGCATAATTGTTCCTTCTAGTCTGAGCGGTCAAATTTTCGGCTTTTTCAATTCACCGTAGGGTACGCTGCGCGTACCTTTTGCGTTGATTTTTTATGGTAATTTCTAAAGGTACGCACAGCGTACCTTACCTAAAAAACCGAAAATTGACCGTTTAAAGTCTATCGACGGTTAATCAGGGCCAAGTTAAATTGATTTATCGGCCTCATCTTCCCAAGCCCTTTCGTCCCTGGCAATTAAATCATTAGCCGCCTCAGGGCCCCAAGTCCCGGCCGGGTAGGGTTGCGGCGCGGCATTGGTATGCGCCCAGGCATCCTGTATCGAATCGATCCAGGTCCAGGCCTGCTCGATTTCCTCGCGGCTCAGGAACAGCGTGGGATTGCCGCGCATCGCTTCAAGCACCAATTTCTCATACCCGCCGAAAATCTTGCTGTTTTTAAAGGTGTCGGAAAAACTCAAATCCAGCTTGGTTTTTTGCAGCTTAATGTTTTCATCGATACCCGGTATTTTGTTAAGTATTTGGATTTCTACCCCTTCATTCGGCTGCAAGTGAATAATCAGCTTGTTCGACGGCAGATCCTCAAAACTTTCTTTAAAGATGTTATGCGGCAATTGCTTAAAATTAACGACGATTTCAGTGCGTTTATATTTCATGCGTTTTCCAGTGCGCAGATAAAACGGCACACCGGCCCAGCGCCAGTTATCGATAGCCACTTTCACGGCGACAAAACTTTCCGTCGTGCTTTCGGTATTGGCGCCTTCTTCTTCGAGATAGCCCGGCACCTGCTTACCCTTGAGCTCTCCCGCCGTGTACAACCCGCGAACGGTTTTTTGCGCGACATTTTCTCTCGTAATGGGCCGTAGCGAAGAAAGAACCTTTATTTTCTCATTGTGTATGCTGTGCGCCTCCAAATTGACCGGCGGTTCCATCGCCACGAAGGTCAGAATCTGCAACAGGTGATTTTGCAGCATATCCCGCAGTTGTCCGGTTTTATCGAAATAATCCCAGCGCCCTTCAATACCGACTTCTTCAGCGACGGTAATCTGAATATGATCGATGGTATTGTGATTCCAGTTGGTCGTAAAAATGGAATTGGCAAAACGCAACGCCAATAAATTAAGCACCGTTTCCTTGCCCAGATAATGATCGATACGATAGACCTGCTTTTCGCTGAACACCTCGGCAACGGCATCGTTAATATCTTTTGAAGATTTAAGATCGTGACCGATCGGCTTTTCCATCACCATACGCGATTCTTCATTCAAAACCCCGCACTTGGCCAGCCCCTGACAAATATTGGTAAACAAGAAAGGAGCGACGGCAAAATAATTCACCATAACCCTGGATTGCCCGTCAATGGCGCTATTCAACAGCTGGTATTGATCCGGTTGAGTTAAATCTATTTTCAGGTAGGAAAACCGTGCCGAAAACCGCGCCCATATTTGTTCATCGACAGCCTCATTTAAAAACTCTTGCAGACTGTTATGAATAATCCCGACAAATCCTGAATTATCCCCTTCGTGTTGATCTATGCCGATGATGCGGGTATCGGCTTCGATCAAATTGGCTTTTTCAAGCCGATACAAGGAAATAAGCAACTTGCGGCGGGATAAATCGCCCAAAGCGCCAAAGATAACCAGATCGCAAGGTTTAAATGTTGTTTTTTCGTTCATAGATGCGTTGTTGAATAAATAGTTATAGCCGACATCGGTCCGGCACAAATAGGCAGAAATCTTACGTTATTATCGCAGAATTTGCTTCAGGATGCAGTTCCGGATGCACCGCCTTGGCGCTGAGCGAGTTGTTTTGGCTTTAAAAAAGGAAAACGGTTTAACGAGCCGGCTTGTATCGAATCGATATTTAGTTGACAGCATTCTTGCGCTTCTTTTATAGTATTGATCCGCTACTATCACAAAAGAAAATGTTTTACGCGTCACGCGCTTGCCGACACCCACCTTGGCAGACGGCATTGTCGACCGCTCAAAAATACCAAGGTGGAGTAGTTTATTCCGGCGTTGATGAAAGCCATGATTTTCATATCAACCGTGGCGCATCCATTGGTACTTTAAAACAACAAGAGGTATAAAAAATGAACGAAGAAACACAAGTAAAAGACAAATTCTGGCTGTATGTCGGCTGTACAGTCATTACATTATTGATAGTCATCGGCATGGTCAAACAAAGCGAGAACGAAAAATTTGCGCCTATCAAACAGCAAATGGAAGAGGAAACGGCCCAGATGAATATCCGTGTTTTGAACTGAACGGCCATTATCTTCATGACAAGGCGTTCTTTATATTTAGCCGCTGCATCAGCTTTAGATTGGCTCGCGCACTTGCTATGGCTAAGCCGCGGTTCTTGTCGGCCTTAGCACGACCATGCACCACTTAAAATAATAATCAGGAGAGTACTATGAAACTTAATTTGATATGCCTTTGCGCCGCGTTAGCCGGTTTTTCCGGAACAGCGTCGGCGACGGAATATATATACCGGGATCTTATGGCCAACACATTGCCATCGGCAGGCTGCGAAGTTGAATCCGAAGCCATTGCAACCGCGTCAAAACCCTACAACATATCCCGATACAGCAAAACATTCTGCCAGTCGCAAGGCTACGGTTGGCATGTTGAGAAAGTAAAAGATGAAGGCAAGGCGGCATGTACGCCGTGCAGCGGCGCCAATCAAGGCAAAAATCAGTGCCATCTGGAAGATGTGGTTGTCACCTGCAAACGCATCAAGCCCGGTTCGGTCGGGATGTTGCCTGGAAAAAGTTAATGCTGATCGGCGTGAGCAAGAGGCGTGACCTGCTTACTCACGCTCATCCTAACTTAGGGCTCCATCAATAATCACTGCCGCTTAGAGTTCCCACGCAGAGAGTCACTGCCATTAAGTTAAGTGCCCGCGATGAAGGCGCTACAAATCTCAATCGCACCGCTAAAATGTCGCGGGCGCGGCCCGCTCCTACTATGTCAGGGTTCTTCGCGGAGCGTGGGAACAACCTGCGCGGAAGTTATTTTTGGCGAAATCCTAAGCTTTAAAAAGCAATCGTCGTAGGCTGGATAAGCCTACGTTTTTTTCTTAACTTAAGAGTGTGCATGAAATAACGTGGACAACTCGCGCCGATAAAATTTTCAGCACGAGCGCAAGCGAAGCCTGCACTCCGGCTATTAGCAACTTGACCACGTTATTTCGCACACATTCCTAAGCCCACTCCACGCTCAAACTCTCCGCCTGCTCCAGCACCAGTTGAATGGCCTCTTCCTGTTTGGTGGGCATAAGTCTCTACACAAGTACCGGCCCCTTCTCCCTTGAGGCATAGCTATCTACACAACTTTTCTGCATTATAAATACAATGAGTTACAAAGCAGATTGACTCCCTCTCCTGCGGCATAAGTATCTACACAACTTTGCCTAAAAATTGCTGGGCCGTTGCTTTCAATTTGTCCAGTTCCTCTTGAGAGTAGGCCTGGGTAATTTCAAGCAGTGAGAGGAACACCCATAGTCCTGCCAGCAGT